>JAALLR010000085.1_pt1 | contig 35039 bp, 34 predicted proteins | sample 7245931 | NCBI WGS metagenome assembly JAALLR01 (sample SAMN13049201, study PRJNA578106) | oil field metagenome | isolation source: filtered produced water from oil reservoir B9 | place: USA:offshore Texas | collected 2016 | reverse complement strand
TCCGGATCATCTGGTCACCCCAGATGACGAAGCTCCGCTTCGACCGGAAGCCGAAGTTCATCCCGCCGATATCCTCTCCCACCACCTCGATCTGCCCGGGGTCGGCCACGCCGAGTCCCAGCTCGTGGCAGAGGCGGAGATAAGGAATCGCCAGCGGGTCGAAGCCCATGATCTTCGCCGCCACCGCATCCAGGGCGACCGAATCGGCGCCCGCCAGGATGACGTTCTTGATGCGCGGCACCATCGTGCGCGGCCCCGCCCCGTCCCCGGCCACAGTGCCGTCCATCACGGCGAAGATGCCGGGGTGGATCTCCCGCTGGATGACCATCAGGTCGGCCAGCACCTCGTGGATGTACTTGTGGCAGTAGTGGCGCACCTCCTGCAGGAGCCCCCCGAAGGAGTTCTTGATCGCCCCGGTGGTAACGCTGTGGCCGTGGGTCTTCAGGGTGGGCAGGTGCAGGACCTGCTTCCCGATGAACATCTCCGGGATGTAGATCCCCTCAGGGAAGATCTGATCGAGCTTGAGCAGCTTCCCTTTAGGTCGGTAGCGCACCCACTTCACACCGGGCAGGGGGATGAACTCGAGATCGTAGCGCTTGAGCACGGGGAGCCAGGCGTTGTTCTCCGCTCCCTTCAGGGGGTCGGTGACGACGGTTTTATTCTCCACCGGGAAGAGGTTCTCCCGCCGGAATCCCGCCTCAAAGAGGGCTTTGAGGACGCCGTCCAGCTGCCAGGGCTCCGTGGAGCAGGCGGGGAAGTACTTCGTCCAGGAGAGGTTGAGCTTGACGATCGTCGGCAGGGACGGATCCAGGGCATCTTTCAGGCGCGCCAGCTCCAAAAGGCGCCCGTAGTCCCGGAGCACCGTCTCCGGGGTGGTCTTCAGCACGGCGACGAGCGGTCTCTTCTGCGGCCCGTTTTCCACTTTCATCCTCATCTCCCTCGATAACAGCATCCGGCCTCGGGCTCCCGGCGGATCTCTCTTCCGGCCCGGCAATTCCCCGGCGGGGCGGTACTGCCCGGCCCCAGACACAGATCATTTCGCTCTCGGCAAGGCGAACCGCTCCCTTGCCAGGTCGTCAAGCCTATTATAGAGTACTCCCGGCGAAAGGGCAAGAAACGCCCTTCCGCTCCTGACAAAGTTTTTTGCTGTCAGAACCAGCCTAAAGCTTAAAGTTTTTCACCTGCTCCTGGAGCTCAAGCGGCAAGCTCGGCCAGCTTTTCGGCCGCCCTGGAAATCGGCATTCGCATCCTGCAGATGAAAGCTATAGTTAACCGTTCTTATCGCATTCTGATCCTTCACCACGTATTCAAACAATTCTACAATATCTCCGTTGCTCAGAGTGAAACGCAGGCGGAGGTATCCAAAGTCATCAGTGATTAATTCTTCGCGGACAATCACTTCCTCCACAAATTCCAATTGCAACAACATCATTTTTAATCTTTCAAAATAGCGTGCAGTGGTCATTTCTCGAGATGCTCCAGCTGCGCCTGAACACGCTGTTGCATGTCTAAGAAGCTGGCCCATTTGATGAGGTCCACATCGTCGCCAAGAGCCCCCTCGGCATAGCGCTTTTGGAAATCAGAAGAGCTCAACTGATAGCGCTGCTCCAGAGCCTTAATCTCTTCTGAAAGATGTCGCAGGGTCCGCTTTAGCTCTTGCTTTCTCAAACTTATTAACTTGCGGATGGTCTTCTCTATGAGAGGGTTGCTTCCGAAGCTTTCAACAACTTGCTGCAGCTTTTTGAGATCAACCAAAACATCCATTTTTTCCCCCCTTCTTCGATTAACTTAAATTACATCCCTGACGTCTTCCTCGCCCTGATTGTAAACCCCAAGCAGGCCGGAGTCAATGACCCGGGTTCTGTGCTGCCCCACTAACTTTCTGCTACAACAATTTTAACCGGTCTCTTATCCGCAAGACAACGATCTGGAGAACGCAGCCTCCCTTATAGAATGGCGGCGGTTAAGATCAGTTCCTCCACCGGCGGCAGTGATCGCGCAGCTTCAAGATAAGCCATTCGTTTCGCCTACGGCGCCAGCACCGGAACCCCTGGCGCCTCCCCCAGGTAGAGGATCAGGATGCAGGTGATGATCCAGAGGAGCACCGCCGCCTGGAGCGGCCTGTCCCCTACCAGGACGTCCTACGGGGCGCCCCCGCCGCCCGCCCGGTAGATCACGTAGAGATAGCGGAAGAGCTCGTAGAGCACGAAGGGGATCGTCACCATCAGCCAGCGGGAGGTGGGGGCGAGGAGCCTTCGCCCATGCCGGGCGCACACAAGAAAAGGCCGCAACACCCTGCGGTGAAGCAGCCTGATGATCATCCTTCAAGCAATATGCACCAGAAGCGCAGATAAGAGAACCTCCCTCATCTCTTGAACCATTAGGTCAGTCTGTTTCTTTTTGATGTATGCGAATTCTTCTCGGCTCTACGATCCACACTTGCTGTGCAATTGGCATTCGTTCAATTGCCATTTTTTCGTCGAGCACAGTTTGAACATCATGCCCTGCTTCTTGAAAAATTTGCTGTATACTTTTTCCGAGGTTCTCGTCTAATTTGAATCTCATCCTGTTGCCTCTCTCAGTGGTATTTCAACATACCGTTCACGTGCCATCTCAGCTCCATAAGCAATTGCCGCCTTAACATCATCAACCTCTAACTGCGGAAACTCATCCAAAATCTCGTCAAAAGTCATTCCATTTGCCAATAAATCAAGTATAAGAGATACCCATATCCTTGTCCCCCGGATACATGGCTTTCCGAAACATACATTTGGATCGATCGTAATCCGCTGTAAAAGTGGATTCACAAACACACCTCCAATCTCTGTAAAAAAAGAGAATCCTCATCTCCCTCGATAACAGCATCCGGCCTCGGGCTCCCGGCGGATCTCCCCTCCGGCCAGGCAATTCCCCGGCGGGGCGGTATTGCCCGGCCCCAGACACAGATCATTCGATCTCCGGCAAGGCGAACCGCTCCCTCGCCAGGTCGTCAAGCCTATTATAGAGTACTCCCGGCGAAAGGGCAAGAAACGCCCTTCCGCCCCTGATAAAGTTTTTTGCTGTCAGAACCGGCCTAAAGCTTAAAGTTTTTCACCTGCTCCTGGAGCTGAGCGGCAAGCTCGGCCAGCTTTTCGGCCGCCCTGGAAATCTCCTGGTCGGATGCGGTCTGCTCCTCCGTGGAGGCCGCCAGCTCCTCTGTGCCCGCAGCGCTCTCCTGGGATATCTCGGCAACCCGCTCGATGCCGGTCTTCACTTCTTCGGCATTTCTGCTGAGCTCGGCGGCCATTCGGGAAACGTCCCGGATTTCCTCAAGCAGACCCCGGATCGCCTCATTAATCCGGTTAAACGCCTGAGAGGTGAATTCCACCGCCGTCTCCTGTTCGCCTACGGCAGAGATGGCCTTTTTCATTTCGGCAGTGGCGCTGTCGATGCCGTTCTGAATCTCCTCGATGATCGTTCTAATTTCCCGGGTGGCCTGCGCCGACTGCTCGGCAAGCTTCCTCACCTCTTCGGCAACAACCGCAAAACCCCTTCCCTGCTCTCCGGCCCTGGCCGCCTCAATGGCGGCGTTCAACGCCAGCAGGTTCGTCTGATCGGCTATCCCGACGATGACACCGACAATGTCACCGATCTGCCGGGATTTTTCACCCAGACTGGAAACGGCGGCCTCAAGGCCTAGGGTTTTTTCTTTGTTCTCTTCCATCTTCTGCTTCTGATAGGAGATCTTCTCCCTGCCGTTCTCGACGGCCTCATCGACGTTCCGGGTGTACTCCTCCGATGCCTCTAAGTTCTGCACCACACGCTTCAGCTGATCGAGCATCTCTGAAACCATCCTGCTGCCGTCCTGGGTCAGCCTGGCCTGTTCGGAGACCCCTTCGGTGAGTTCATTGGTCGTAGCGGCAATCTGCTCCGACACGGCGGCGGACTGCTCTGCCGCAGTTTTCAGCTGCTGGGAGGAAGAAACCAGAGATGACGCCGCATCGCTGATTCTCAAGATCAACCCTCTCAGGCTGTCCACCATACCATCAAAAGACTGCCGAAGTTGTCCCAACTCATCAGGAGCATAGCCGCTGTCCTCTTTTTTCTCCGCTTGGTAGCCGGCAAGATCCCCCTCTGCAACCTTCCGGGCACCAGACATCACCGCATTCAACGGCCGGATAACCTTCCTCTGCAGCACGGTTGACAGCAGGATAACGAAAGCCGCCAGGGCAATAATCAGGATGAGCAGGTTGACTTTGAGCATATTGTTCAGGGATGCGAAAGCCTCCGCCTGCGGCAGCACTTCCACCAGCTTCATGCCCGTGTCCCCAATGGAGGCGAAAGACACGAAGCAGTCCTCGCCCTGAAATCTGGCCTGCCGGACGCCGCTTTCGCCGCTCAGGATCGCCTTTCCGATCTCCCTGGCCCCTTCATCCTCCGTTATTTTCTGCTTCAGGTCTTTTTCGGGCTCCCTGCTGGCCAGGAAATACCCATCGCGGGTTACGATAAAGGCGTATCCTTTTTTGCCCACCTTAATGCTCCTAACGTATTCTCTCAGGTTGTCCAGCCCGATATCAGCGGTAGCTACGCCAATCACCCGTCCGTCGACCCGGATGGGGCTGGAGCAGGTGATCATATAGATGCCGCTGACTTCATCCAGAAAAGGTTCCGTCCAGGCAGTTTTTCCTTCGGCATTCAGCCCTATTTTGTACCAGTCATACTGAAAGTAATCGTAATCCGCATTGCTGTAGTCCCAGGTCAGCTCAACCCTGCCCTGGGAAGGGTCCTTGTACATATAGGGCCCGTAATACTTCGTGTTTTCATCGTAAAGGTACGGTTCCAGCCAGATGCCGCTGCCGCAGAGAAGCTCGTGCTCCTCGACGTACTTTTTGGCTATGGAAAGCAGCTGCTCGGAATTCCGGTAGCCGACGGCGGCGACATTCAACGCCAGCAGCTCCGAACACTTGCCGACCTCTACAATACGCCCGTAGAGCTTCTGAGCTTCCTCTCCGGCCTGCAGGGTCAAACTCCTGCCGATCTCATCCACGATGTAAGACCTGATACTGCTGCCTGTATAACCCGCCAGCACGGCAAAGATCAAGGCCGTCAGCCCAACAATGACCGCAATCAACAAAGTTCTGATGCTTTTTTGAGAACCCCTCATGAAGCGACCTCCACTCCTTAGAAGAGATGTTTCATAATTATGAAGTCGACACCGGACCGGCCGGAAAGCGCCCGGCGCCAGCTGCGGCGCGTCCGGCGAACTCCAGAAAATTCAGTAGGGTCCACGGCAAAGCACTTACCGCATCTACCTCACCCCCCGGTCAAGGCTTGCGAACGTCCCGAGGCGTTGGCACTTCTTGGGGAAATATAATATCTGCGTATTATTATCTAATGTTGCTATTCGTGATCAGAACAGCCATATCCTTCCGCAGGACGGCTTTTTTTTACCGCGGCGTTCCCGGACAGGCGCCAGTACCGACATACAGGGTGCCTCCCCAGGTAGAGGATCGGGATGCAGACCGTCCGCGTCAAGATCTAGTAGGCATCGATCCGCAATTTTCGGATAGCAGTACTGGTTTCGTCCTGGGAGGAGAGCCCATGATGTGGTGGAGAGAGCGTCACACTCATTCGCCGCTGTCTCCAAACAGGCGTTATGGTAAACTGAGTAGTCATGGAAACGGCAGAAGGAACGAAGGTTATTATGAGCTATCCATTCGGCCGGCAAAAGAAAATTCAGGGGCAATTTCCGCTGCACTTATTACGTTATATGTAATAAAATATTACATGATAAGTAATAAAAAGGAGGCGGTTCAATGTGCCCGGAAGGTTGTTTCCGGTGGGAGGGCCCGTTTCAGAAGGAGATATAGTGGACAGGGAAGATTTTATCAGCTCGGTTCAGACAAGACTGGCTGACGGCCAGAACGTGATGCTGTCAGGGCTGCGCAGAATAGGGAAAACCTCAATCGCTTATGAGGTTATAAGGCGGCTGAAGCAAAAGGGGTTCTACACCGCCTCGGTAGATTTTTTCCGGATATCTGACAGGCGGGAATTGGCGGTATCTCTGATAGACACCTGCCTGGAAAACAGAACCGGGATACGCCTTTTTTAATTGAAAAAGCGATCATCGAGAAGAGCGGTCGAGGATTGTATTGGTTTAATCAAACGCCACAGAAAAATAGATCCGGCAGCGCTCTTCTGGGTGCTGAATTCGATAATTATAATGAAAGGTAGCGAATCTAAATTTAAGCGATTCCTAAATACTGAACAGCATTTACTTATTCACACCATACCTTTTTCATAACCCGAAAACGGATTTTCCTATCTGTTATTATGGTGAAGTGTCCTTCCAATTTATCTTGATATTTGTTAAAACAGTTAACAACCGAATTACCGCTACTTTTTTCATCCTCTAATCTTAATAATACCACACCCCGACAATCGTGATGTTCTTTCAAAACGAGGCAGCCAAAATCTTTATCACTTGTAAGAATAATACGTTCCATTTTCCGCGCTAATTCAATAACTTCTAAATCACTAATGCCCCTTTTAAATTCACGAATCCAGAAGACATCATAACCGTTGGACCGAAATAAATTTACCAGATACCTGCTGATATTTTCATCGGCAAGTAATTTCATGCTCATATAACTTCAAACACTTCTTCATTGGCTATGGTCTTCTGAGCATAAATTAACGCTGCTCTTACATCTTGTTCCTGAATACCATATTCTTCCGTAATTTCTTTTACGCTCAGGCCATTCGCCAGTTTTTCCAAAATTAATTCAACAGAAATGCGCGTTCCACTAATAACAGGCTTACCACAGAGAATATTTTTATCTATTGTAATCCTCTTAAGCAAATTTCTCCTGTTCATTTTCCGTCCCCCCTTGTTTTCAATCCAAGCCTTATTCTCTTTTTTACACGGTGCTTTTCTCTTAGTTTATCACCGGCAAGCCATTTCCATAACCCGGGAAGCCTTGGCATCTATCCAGACAGACATCAGTTCCCATTTTTCAGCATCCAGGCGGCTTTTCCGGCGTACTTACGCCTGGCCGCATCCTCTTCCTCAGCGATGCCGGGGAAAGGGCGCTTCGGAGGCAAATATCCGACCAGTTCAGACAACCTTCTGGCCTTTCGAACGTGGACGGTGAGCGTACGATGGGGAGAAAGCCGGAAGACGAGCCCGTAACCTCTTTTGATGCCGAGAAAATCTCTGATCTTTTTGGGAACCTGTACCTGCCCCTTGCCGGTAACACGGCCGCTGGCCTCAATCATAACCCCATGTCCTTTGCTGCTGCGTTTCCTAACTATCATTTTATCAACGATTTTATACCAGTCAATGGCAATACTTCGTCCATGACATTCCGGGGGACGTATCACCGCCGGCACCGGGCCTCCGGCTGCCGGGGCTACGGCGCCAGCACCGGCACCCCCGGCGCCTCCCCCAGGTAGAGGATCAGGATGCAGGTGACGATCCAGAGGAGCACCGCCGCCTGGAGCGGCCTGTCCCCCACCAGGACGTCCTCCGGGGCGCCCCCGCCGCCCGTCCGGTAGATCACGTAGAGATAGCGGAAGAGACCGTAGAGCACGAAGGGGATCGTCACCATCAGCAGGCGGGAGGTAGGGGCGAGGAAGGTGTAAAGGGAGTAGGAGATGATGGTGGCCGAGGTGGCGATGGAGATCATCTGATCGATAAAGGCCCGAGAGTACCCGTCCAGGACCGGGCGGTGCTCCCCCGCCCCTTCCGAGAGGAGGAAAAGCTCGTGGCGCCGCTTTCCCAGGGCCAGGAAGAGGGAGAGGAAGAGGGTGCAGAGGAAGAGCCAGGGGGAGAGGCTGACACCGATTGCCGCCACCCCCGCCACCACCCTCAAAAGAAAGCCGGCGGCGATGGTGAAGACGTCCAAGAGCACCAGCTCCTTGAGCCGGAGGGAATAGCCGGCCATGAGCAGGGCGTAGGCCAGGGCAACCAGCCCCAGCTCCGCGTTCACCAGGAAGCCCCCCGTTACTCCGGCGGCGAGCAGCAGGGCGGCGTAAGTTCCGGCCGCCCCCACCGGCACCCTCCCGGAGGCTATGGGGCGGTTCCTCTTCACCGGGTGCAGGCGGTCGCGCTCCCGGTCGTAGATGTCGTTGAGGACGTAGACCCCGCTGCTGAGGGCGCAGAATGCGGCGAAGGCCGCCGCCGTCCGCCCCAGCAGAACCGGGTCGCAGGCGCTGCGGGAAAACACGAGCGCCGCAAAAACGAAGAAGTTCTTCAGCCACTGCTTCGGCCTGAGCAGCCGGACGTAGTCCAAAAGCTTCCCCTCCCTCACCGCTTATCAAGATACTCCCCGCTCTGGACGACACCGGGCGGCAGCTGCGGGGAAAAGGCCTTTAAGTTCTCCTTCAACCGATCGGCCTCCGCCGGGTCGACGGCGTACCAGGAGACGACGTAGGCCCCGCAGACCAGGTTGTCGGGGATCGCCCACTGTCCCACCCGCACCCAGCGTTCGGGCCGGCCGCCCCACCTTTCCAGCACGTGCTCGTAGACGACGGCGATCTGTACCCCCTTCTCCCGGGCCAGGGCGTCCAGCCTCTCCGGGCTGAGCTTCCCCTCCAGGTGCAGCTTAGCCGGCTCCAGGCTGCCCAGCCCCCACAGGTCGAGATTGCGCATGTCGTTGAGGTAGTTGATCGCCCCGATGTCGTTGGCGGCCACACTTCCACTCGGATAAAAGCGCTTCAAAAAGAGCCCCATCTGGTACTGCTGTTCGTAGATGTTCTTGGTCGCCCGGGGGGTGCCCGCAAAGGACTCCACCCCCCGCCTGACGAACTGCGGGCTGATGAGCAGCAGGATGAAGAGGACGGCCAGCAGGGACGGCCAGGCTCTGGCGGAAAGTCTGCTCCCTTGGGGAAGCAGCTCGCTCAGGGCGGCTCCGACGGTGAAGAACCCCGCCGCCACCAGGTAAGCCTCGTACCTGTAGAACCAGCCCGTTTTGGCGAACATCAGGTGGGCCACCGCAGAGGAGACGAAGAGCAGGATCATCAGCTGCGGGCGCTCCCAGATTCTCTCTCTTCTTTGGTAGAGCACGATGAAGAAAACCGCCGCCCCTAAAATGAGGAAGTAGAGGTGCGGGGTCTGCAGCAGCTGGCGGCCGGCCGCCACCAGAAGGTCGGCAAAGCCGCCCGGAGATGAAAGGGCCGCCCTGTTCCCTTTAAGCAGAACGGAGTTGGGCAGGAAAAACCACCCCCGGGAGGTGGAGATCAGCCCGTAGACGGCCACGGGCAGGACGCCGCAGAGCCCCAGGATGACGGAGTAGAGGAACCTCCCCCTAAGGAAGAACAGGACGCAGGCGAAGAAGACCAGGAACATCCCCTCAAACCGGCTCATGATCACCAGGGCGGCCAGAAGCAGCAGAAGCGCCCGCTCCCGGAGCCCCCCCTTCCCACCCCGGCCTTCCATGGACATCAGGCCGGCGGCCAGGTAGACGAAGGCGACGGTCGTCAAAATGTGCATGCTGTGCTCCATCCCGCAGAAAACCAAAGAGGGCAGCGGGGTTAGGAAAACTACCGCGGCCAGGACGCAGAAGTTGACGAAGGGGTGGAGCCGCAGCCGGTGCAGGGCGAAGAAGACCAGAAATACCGCGGCGCTGGCGCAGATGACGTTCAAGACGAAGGGTGCGGACTCGTTGACCCCGAAAAGGACGTAGACCAGCGCCAGCAACAAGGTCCAGAGGAGGGAGGACGAGGATGACGAAAAGGCGTACCTGGTCACCCCCCAGACCCCGTGTTCGGCGAAGTTCTTGGCGATGGCCATGTGGATGTAGGCGTCGTCCAGGGCGTAGGTGAAGTGCCCGCCGGTGAGCCCGGTCGCCCTCTCGAACAAGACCCAGAGCGCCGCCCAGAGCAGCCCCAGGGCGGCGAACAAAGGCCACGTCTTCTTGAAAAACCCCGGCATAGAAACCCCTCCCGCCGGCCGTCTTTTTCCGCACAAATACTCTGCACTTCGACAGCCCGGGGGTGATTTCCTGCCTGCAGCGCGAGTTGGCGGAAAATACAAGACGCGGCGGTGCATCCGCCGGGTCAGCGCACCCAAATACCGTCGGGCGATCTGCGGCGCTCTGTCCCCCCACCATCCCCCTGACTCCCCCGAAGCCGCCATCCTGGAAGCCTCTCAGGACGTTTTGGGGCAATAAAAAACCCGGCTGCGACAGCCGGGTCGGAAAGGCTCTTCAGCTACACGAGCACGGCGGCGGTCCACGGCTTGTAGAACACCGTCTTGGAAATCTTGTGCTGGCAGGTGAGCTCGAAAAGCTTCTGCTGCGCCTGTATCACGGCGGCTTCGGCCGCGGCCACGTCGGCCTGCGTCGCCATGCCCACATCGTACTTCAACTTGGCGATCCTCAGGTTGTCCTCGGCCAGGCGAACTCCCGCCTGCGCCGTCTGATAGGCATCCTCCAGGCTCTTGATCCCGTAGTAGATCTTGTACGCGCCCTTCCTCGTCTCCTCTCTCAGCATATCGGCGTCCAGCTCCGCCTGCTCTACCTTGATGTCGTGCTGCTCGGAAGAGGCTCCCGTAAATCCTTCCAGTTCCTCCTGCAAGTCCACACCCTCGTCGGCGATCCACTGGGCTGGATTGTCTCTCACGATCTGCGACACCGTCGAACCGAGGTTCTCGACGTTCAACTCCTCGAAAACCGGCCTGTCGGTGAGTACCGGCCTGTCATCGGGCTTAAGGCCGACCAGCTGGTCGAAGACGACAAAGGCGTTCTCGAGATCGTTTTCGGCGGCGGCAAGCTCAGCCCGCTTCTGATTCAGCTGCAGCGACGCCTGGTCGAAGGCGATCCTGGGCACCATCCCGGCCTCAAACATCAATTCTGTGATCCGGAACTTCTGCTCCTCGGCCGCCAGTTCAGCCTCGAGCGCCGCTATCTTCTCCTGGTACAGGAGGATGTCGTAGTACCTCTTCTCCGTCTCCGTCACCACCATATCCCGCTGCAGCTCTTCCTGCTTCTTTGCGGCCTCGTAGTTGAAGTCGGCGGTCATAATCGCCGCGATATAATATTCAGTACCCGGAGTATAGACGGTTGTATAATTCGGATTCCACCTGTAGGCAGCAAGCTTCGCACTGTCGCTCACGTCCTCGGCGTAAACAACATCCAAAACCGCCCGCTCCACTGCCAAGCTGTTTCTCAAAGCACGAGAAACGGCCTGCTCCAGGCTCAGCTCCGGAGTTTTGGGCTCCGCCTGGGCAGCATCAGGAACCAGGCAGCACACCAGCAGAACCGCCATCACGGCCGCAACAACCTTCCACTTCACAGCAATCCCCTCCCGCAGCCAGGTTTGTCCTCGCCGTCCAAAAAACACCATTGTAATTAAAGTCTAGATCCCGGCCTGAGATCTGTCAATGCGGATCCCCTGTCGTTTCGCCTTTAATTGCGCCGATAATAAGAAGTGCCCGGACGAAGCCGGGCACCTCCAGGCAGGCTGTCATTAATTCACAGTTACCGTCACGGTCTGGGTTGCGGCATCCCAGGCGGTGTTGCCGCCGAGGGCCAGAGCCACCCAGGTAACCGGCATCATGGTGCGGGCGTTGACGATCTCCGGAGCGGTATCCATGGTGATCACCGCGCCGTTGAGGGTCATGACCTTGCTGCCGATCTTGAACTGGGCAACGCGGTCACCCTTGATGACGGTGACGGTCCTGTTAACGCCGTCCCACATGATGTTCTCCGGCGCCACACCGCAGGCCAGAGCAGCGTAGGTCACAGAGACGTATGTCCGCTGGTTCTTGATGTACGGAGCAGCCTCCATGATCTTCTCAACACCGTTGATGACGATCTTGGGATCGCCGATCTTCATGGTAGCGCTACCGGCGGTTGCAGATACAGCCTTAGCATTAACAACTTCGCATACACCATCGGCACCAAAAGCACTGCCTCCAACTTTAACTTTTATATCACCTGTTACACGCGTATCGATATTATACTTGATATTGGAAAGGACAATCTTATCAACTTTGGCACTGCTGCGGTTAAATGTAAATTCTGCATAGGTCTTTCCACTAACAGATAAATCTGGCTGGCTTACACCGTTAAGAGTCCATTCAATATCATCTGCAAAAGTTACACCCGTCGGGAGCTCAATTTTAATGCCGTTACTATAAAAGGTATCTTTGCCTGCCTCCGTTATGGTTATGTCACCAGCAGCAACATTAAGCCCACCGATCTTTACATTAGTAGGAGTTGCTTCAGCGGTTCCACGCACTTTTACCTCGGCCACTTGAACAGTAGCATCGGCACCCGCTGTACCGGAAACAGTTACATACAAGGGACCAGGCTCTGCATCTTTCGTGACTTTAACACGGAGATCGTTTAAAGTATATTCGTCATTTTCATTTTCTATTTCTGCATATATCTTCCGATTATCACTGTAGATAGTTTCATATTTTAAACCTGCCCAATCTGGTGCACTACCAGCCCACTCAAAACCATCTGGTAGAGCAAGTTCTACTGTATCTCCCGCTTTGAGGTTTAAGTCACTCTCGAGCTTGATACTGTTAACAGTTACGCTATCGCTTGCAATATAAGCAGTTGCCAGATCACTGGAATCCACAACGCTTACCTTTACCGGGGCAGCTCCGAACTTCGCAATTGTGACGTCTGCATCATCAATATCTGCAGTGAAGCTTACATTGACAACAACATCTGCTTCTTCAGCGCCTGGCTTGATTTGGAATTTTGGGGTAATCTCCACGGAATCTGCAAAAGAGCTTGTACTGATTACACTAAATTCCGCTCTTTGAGTTCCGTTAGTTGAATCTTTAAGTTTAAGGGTTAATCCATATGGACCCTTGAATTCTTGGCCAGCAGCAAATGCCCAAATGTAGTTATCTGGTAACTCAAGGTAAACAGAACCAGTAATCGAACCTTTTGAGGTTTCTTCAAGAGTTATGGTGGCTCCTGTCTTAACTGCATAGAAACCAAATGAATTTAGCTTGGGGCTATCGGCTGTTACTGTAGCACCCTTCTCCTCCAAAGTTCCAAGGGTTAGAGTTCTTGTTTCAGTCCAAAGTTCAAAACCGTTACTGTCAACAGCTTTTGCAGTAATTGTTACGTCTACATTACCTGTTATTTTACTATCATCAATTTTAACATCCGTATTGCTAGTTGTTAAAAACCGGAGCTTTATTGTATCTACATCGGGCCTAGCAATAAATGTCACGCTGTCATCAGACACTTTAAGAAAACTACTTCCTGCCGAACCTGTTTCAACAAAGCTCGATGGTGTAGCATTTGCGAATGCGCCCGAATCAGAATTAAAGTCATCAAACGTAGCTCCATCCGGCAGTGTTATGGTCACATAAACATCTGCAACAGACTGTTCATCCTCAATAACCATTTTGACCCAACCGAGGTTATTGTCTTTACCATCTACAACTGTAGCTTTTGCATAACTAAATGTCACAGGATCCGCCGCGAACGCCGTCCCTGCCGGCAGGCAGAAGGCTACCAGCATGGCCAGGGTTACGAGCAGGCTGATCCATCTTTTGCGTGTTCTTAACAAACTGTTTCCCTCCTTTAAAGTTTCTCCTCAGCATGAAATTCTATCGAGGTGTTCCATCTCTTGAGGTGATCTCCGTCTTGAGGTGTTGGAGGCTTTGCCTCCGGGTGTCCTTGCAGGTGGTCGGCCTGCACCGGCTCACCGCATTCCCCCTTTCATTATCTGGCTCATTTGTTATCGGCCGCATATTGAGGTCGTCATTTTCCCGGCGCCGGCGGCCGCAGTTCCCCATAAGCGGGGAGATCCGGCACGGCAACCAGGAAACCGCCGGAATAGTTATATTCTTCACCGCCCGCCAGATTCCTTCTTTTTCTGGACGGGCCTTCCCGGCTTACAAAATATTAGACAAAGAAAGGAGGCGAAAAGTTCCCGGGTAAGAAAAAAATTTTCGGGTGGAACGGCCCCCGGAAGACCAGCATCCGGGAAAGGCCGATGGCCATGTCAGAGTAACCGGTGAAGTCGAAGCAGATCTTTATCTGGTACCCCAAAAGTTCCCGGCCCCGGAAAAAATTTATTCTTTGTTTGAATTGCATTCCGAAATAAACAGTAATATAATCAAATATAAAGTACGACTTTATGGTAATAAATATGATATAGGAGTGAAAGGTATGAACGTTTCGCGGGTTTCACCACGGGGGCAGGTCGTGATCCCCAAGCACTTAAGGGACAAGTTCAACATCAAGCCGAATTCGAAGGTGTACTTCACCGAAAGCGATGGGAAGCTTGTTCTGCACATCCTGCCTCCCGATCCGGTAGCCGCCGCCAGAGGAATTTTGCAGAAAGACATCCCCCTGGATGAACTGATCAGACAAAACAGAGAGGAAGAGCTGTCCTATGAAAAAGAGCTCCAGAAACGCTGATCCGGCTGTCGAGCGCTACACACTCGATACTTACGCAGTTTTAAGCTATTTGAGGGATGAATTCTGTGCGGATGAAGTGGCCTCGCTCCTGCAGGCAGGGAAAAGCGGCAGGGCGCTCCTTTATTTTTCCTGGATCAATCTCGGCGAGGTTTTCTGCATAGCGCAGAGGCGAAACGGGCTTGATACCGCCCGCAGTATTGTGGAAATGATCAAAGAGTGGCCCATCCGGCTGGTGCTTCCCTCCCAGGAGGACATTTTGAGCGCCGGCGATGTGAAGGTGAAATATCCGCTCTCCTATGCAGATGCCTTCGCGGTAGCCCTCGCCCGGAGCAAACAGGCATTCCTCGTTACCGGGGATAGGGAGTTCAAGAAACCGGAGGAAGACGGGATGGTGAAGGTCCGGTGGCTGAAAAAAAGGTCAGATCGACGGGGATGAGTTCGAGATTGAGGATACCGCCTGGTACGGATGGGATTTAAGAACAGGTGGCTTTCCCATGTTTAGGCTACATCAACTGTGATAGTCTCTACTTCCGCTTTCTCAAAGCCAAAAGGGAGCGGCTCTCCATGTTTTTTCAAGCTCTCGATATACCCTCTGATGGCGTCCTCAGCCATAGCCAAAGCCTCTTCCTTCGTTTCCCCCTGGGTGACGCAACCAGGTAATGCCGGCACAGAAGCGATATAGCCTCCTTCCTCGGCTGGTTCAAGGTAGACAATGAAGCGGGCCATTTTTCCCCTCCTCAAGACGCATTTCAACCCTTACATAGTATGCCCTCATGGAGAAGATTTAGCTTTTCTGTGGGCAAAATCCTGCCGGGGTAATAGAGAGTTTTAACAAGGGCCTTCACCTTCCGTTTTTGCCGGCAGCAGCGGCCTTCGGGGCAGGTTCGGAGGGCCTTCGCCTTTCTTGCGCCGTAAGGGCTTGAGGGTTTAGGTGCGGAGTTTCTGATTTTTTTTCGTTATTGACTAATAACGGCTGAATGTGTAATAATGAATGTGTAATTTACTGTAAGGAGCGACGGATATGCGTAGAATGCAGGTCGTAGTAGAAGAATGGCAGTACGAGGTCCTGCGGGCAATTGCCGGACGACAGGGGAAGTCGGTATCGGCTATCTTGAGGGAGATGATCTCAAGCCAGATCAGCAAAACCTCCGGCAAAGACCCTCTGCTGGAAGCTGCCGGGATAGCCCAGGCGACGCCGGAAAAAGACCTGGGTAGTGAAACAATTGACGAACGCCTCTATAAGGCGTGAGGTAAAATGCGACAGATATTTGTAGACACAAGCTTTTGGTACGCCCATGCCTTCGCCGGTGACCCCCATCACCAGGAGGCGGCAGCCTTTCTCAACCATATATCTGCTACCCTTGTAACTTCTAACTTCGTTTTTGACGAATTAATGACTATCCTGCGGTATGACTTCGGCCACCACGTAGCCGTTAAATACGGGAAACACCTACGGGAGAGCAAGATCTGTACTCTGATACGCCTGAACGCCGATGATGAAGAAACAGCATGGGCGCTTTTCCTTAAGTACGGCGATCAAAATTTCAGTTTTACAGACTGCACCAGCTTTGCTCTCATGCGCCGCCTGGGAATTAACGAGGCAGCCGCTTTTGACGGTCATTTTGATGCCGCCGGTTTCATCCGCTTACCCGCGGTGCCGCTAAGAAAAAAACCCCGTTGATGGTAAGATCTACCCTCGCCTTTCGGCGCAAATAAAAAGCCTCCCGAAACCTCTTCCGGGAGGGCCGCACCGTATTCAAAAATATGGAGCGGGAAACGGGATTCGAACCCGCGACACCCGGCTTGGGAAGCCGGTGCTCTACCACTGAGCTACTCCCGCCTGTGTACCATAATTATAACCGACGGCCGGCCGCCTGTCAAACACTTTGGGAGGTTTTTTTCGGTTCGGACTGTTGGGGAATCAAACCCATAGCGCCTGTTGAAATAAGGCCGGGGCAGGAGGCGCTCCAACGGCCCCGCCCCGGCATCATCCGGTCAAAAACTCTTACTAAACAGCGATTATTCCCGGTTCCATTTCCATGATCCTGGCGACGACGTCATCCGGCAGCCGCTGCGGCCGGTGGTTCTCCAGGATCTTTCTCGCTTCCTCCTCGGCCTTTGTCCAGGTGTCCTTGCCCCCGGCTGCCTCCCAAGTTTCGTAATTCGTTCTCGTGGCGACCCGCGGATAGTAGAATTCGGTGCGCACACGTGGCAAACAATAAACAAAGAGGCCTCATGTTCTGTAGGGGGGGACTTGGCCATCCGCAAGGACGGCCGCATATTGAGGCCTCTTCTTCTTTTCTTACGTTCAGATTACTTTTAGGTTTGGGCGAAGCAGAAACCGTATTCGGCTCCACCTGTCCGCTAATCGAGGCTGAAAAAGCTCCATTCGCGTTTTTCGGGCTGCCGCCCGTCGTTTTCCTCGCTCCCGGCTTCCCGGCGCTTCCCGTGACAGGTGATTTTCCAGAGAAGGCGCTGCTTCATGAGCTCCATCTCTTCGGATGCTTCTTCCAGTATTCTCGCCAGTTCCCTGTCTTCCACTGCCCTCACCCTTTCGTTAATTTTTTAAGCTTATGGTGCTGCGGCCGCACCGCCCCTGTTCTTTGTGATGCCCGAAGGGTACACCTCCGGTACGGATCACAGGTTCGCTTCCGGGATTAAATAAGGAACGGATATAAAAGCAGATGTTGGGAGACGAAAAAGCGTCTGTCAATGCTTAGGCGGGATGTTGAACAGAGCTAGAGGCTTTAGGCCATCCCACCATTTGTTCGTCTCCCAACAGGGGGGGCCTACGTCACACCGCCGGCCGCAGGCCGGCTGCTTGTTCTAAGATTTTATCACTAACCGCAACCTTTGTCCTTATTAAAGGGTGCCAATTTAAAAGGCCTGTTTTTATTGCCGCCTGACAAACAGGCGGGAGAAGCTGCATTTAGTGCGCGATATACGGCGGGGGAATTCCGGCCCTTACTGGGCGATCTTCTTCCTCACCCGGAGAATCCGGTAGACCTGAATCGCCACCACCACCCTGGCCACCTTCTGCCAGCAGTTGAAGTCGATCCCCGCCAGCTCTTTGATCCGGCGCAGGCGGTAGCGCAGGGTGTTGTAGTGGATGTACAGCTTCTCCGAAGCCCGCCTGAGGTTGCCGTCCGCCTCGATCACCGCGATCAGGGTCTTCAACAGGTCCGTCCCGCAGCTCTCGTCATACCTGATCAGCTCCCCCAGGTGCTCCTCGCAGTACTTCTCCAGCTCCCGCACGTCCTCGACGCGCATCAGCAGCCTGCTCATGCCCAAGTCGTCGTAGTGGACGACGGCGCCGGAGGAGTTCATCTCCACGTTCATCTGGATGGCCTCCAGGGCCTCCCGGAAGGCGGCAGGGAGCTCGGAATAGTCGCGGCAGACCCTGGAGATGCCGATCTTGACGATCAGCTCCTGCTCGTCAATGCCCTTCTGCAGCCGCGGGACGAGGCGCTCGGCGATGTTCAGGCACTCCTGTTTGACGGAGGCGGGGGATTCCGCTGCCGGAACGAGGAGCATGACGTTGACGTCCCCCATGTGCGCCACCAGGTAGTCGTTTTTGGAGTGCTCCAGCATCACGCTTCTGATTCTTCCTTCCAGCCTGTGAAGATACTGCATCTTCCCGGCGATGCTGGGGTGGGTAACGCCGTATCCCGAGGGGGTCACCAGCTTGATGGCAAAGAGAACCTGCGGTTTGGTGACGTCCCACTTGTAGATGTTCCCCCTGTGCAGGGCGCTGGCCCTCGTTTCGATCCTCCCCTCCAGCAGGTCTCTGACGAAGTCGTTCAAATAGCGGCGCTCGATCTCCTCCACCGCCCGGCGCTTCTGAAAGTCCAGCGCCGCCAGCAGCGCCGCCTGCTCCACCGCCTCCTCCTCCGGGGGACAGAGGGCGCCCTTTTCTTCCAGAAGGCAGAGGAATCCAAATAGTTCTGCCCCCGCCCGGACCGGCTGCAGCAAGAGGGGGAGCGGCTCCCCCCCGTCCGCCGCCACGACAACCCGGCTCCGACCGGTTCGGGACGGAGAGCTTTCCAGCAGACCGGATTTGATCTCCCCCGCCTTGAAGAGGGCCTCTCCATTCGAGGAGGCCAGCGGATTGAAGTCCCCGTCCAGCATCAAGACCGGCCTCTCTACGAACCGCTCCAGGGAGGCTACCAGAGCCTCCAGGCCTTTCTCCTGCAGAACCAGGTCCAGCAGTTCCCGATTCAGCGCTTCCCTCGTTTTGCTCACCATTGCCGCCACAGTTTCATCCCCCATCGCCCGAAGTTTTATACCCGTCCGGTGTCTGTGCGGTTTCTTAATACTGAAATTATACTGCAAATCGGGGATCTTATCTGCACTTTTCAACAATTTTCGCCTTCGGATGGTTTTGGCAGGGGGAGGCCGAACGGCTCCCTTCCCTCCCGGCCGTGGGGCGAACCGCTGGCCACCACAATTCCCCGGCAGAAGCCGAAACGAATCTTTTTTCCGGGCCGACATCTGTTATAATCTAAATATAATCAAAGGAAAGGCTCCAGCCTGACGACCTGGCGGCCCTCCGGCATTCCTCCCCTTTCCGTTATCCCGAGCCTGCCGAAGCCTGAAAAACCTCGGCAGGCAAACCCAGGAAGGCTTTCCGAAAGGAATTCGCCGTCCGGCGGAAGCACTCACGCATTGCGATACTGCGGTGCTGGCGGGAAAGGGGCGGAGGGCAGCGGGAAAGAGGGGGGGCTTGCGAGAGGCTCCTGGGCGGGATTCCCGACAGGTGGCCTGCGGCACTCGCTTTGGAGAGCGAGAGAGGGGGATGGCGGTGAAAACGCAGTGGGTGAAGACCCTGCGGCCTGGCGTAGAGGTAGCGACTTATTTCGGCATTTTCGACGTCAACCTTGCCAAAACCAAGAGCGGCGCCAACTTCTTAAAGCTCCTGCTGGGGGACCGCACCGGCAAGGTGGAGGGGCGCGTCTGGGACTCGGCGCTGGCGGAGGACCTCTACCGCTCCATCAGCCCCGGGGACATCGTCATCATCCACGGTATGGTCACCGAGTTCAACGGGCTGCAGATCAACCTGGAAGCCTGCACCAGGGTGGATAAGGAAGAGGTGGACCTCAACGACTTCCGCCCGGTCACCGAAAAGGACATCCCCCAGATGCTCCGGCAGTTCACGCTGGAGCTGGAAAAGGTGTCAAACCCCGCCCTCAGGGCGCTGCTCGATGACATCTTCACCCCCGAATTCCTGGAAGGCTTCGGGCGGGCGACCGCCGCCCGCACCATCCACCACGCCTACGGGGGAGGGCTCCTGGAGCACACCCTGGAGGTGCTGGCCTACTGCGAGCAGGTCTGCCGGGTCCAGGGGGAGAGGATTGACCGCGACCTTTTGCTCACCGGGGCGTGCCTGCACGACGTCGGCAAGCTCTGGGAGTACGACCAGGACTGCCTGACCTTCCGGCGCACCGAGGCCGGACGCCTGCTGGGCGGACACGTCATCCTGGGGCACGACTTCGTGCGGGACCGGATCGCCCGGATCGGCGGCCTCCCCGGGAGGCTGGAACTGCACCTCAGGCACCTGATCCTCTCGCACCACGGGCAGAAGGAGTGGGGGGCGGTGGAGGAGCCCCACACCCTGGAGGCGGTCGCCCTGCACCACGCCGACCTGATGTCCGCCCGCCTGAATCAGGTGGAGCAGATCGTCAAGTCCGGCCGGAGGGAGGGGCGCTGGACGGGCTACGACCGCCACCTAGGGCGCAGCATCTACGTCCCAGAGAGTTCGTAAAGCTCCGCCGGGGGCCGAGGAGGCACCCTTCCGGCAGGCCCGGGGTGCTTCCCTGAGGCGACCGGTTTTATGCGCCTATCCTTGAGGCAAAGGTCATTACTTAAGCACTTAGGCAAGGGAACTCTTAAGACCGAGCCGGTATTTTTTTAGCCTCTTGATTTATAAAAAACCCGGCGAGCGGATGGTCTTGGCTGTCGGCCGAAAAGAGCCGGGGATGAGGAAAACCACCCCCGGCCGGGAATAATAGATTCATACCCACTTACGGCAGGTGTCATTCATGACTTCACTCGTCTGGCAGCAGGAACTGAATCTCTCCCCCGTTCTTCAAAAAGTGGAGCGCCGAATCCTCGAGGTCACCACCGGGCACGGCAAATCCCTGGGCGCCCTGGCGGCCAGGATTATCCAGGCGGGCGGGAAGAGGCTGCGCCCCCTCCTGGTTCTCCTCTCCGGCTGGAAGGAGCAGCCGGACTGGGAGCCGCTCGTGGACGTGGCGGTAGCGGCGGAGCTGATTCACACGGCCTCCTTAATCCACGACGACATCGTCGACGACGCCGAAAAGAGGCGCGGCCTCCCCACCATCAACTCCACCAGGGGAAACCACACCGCCGTCCTCGCCGGGGACTACCTCTTCGCCAGGGCATTCTCCCTCCTCTCGGGGCGGCGCACCCGGAGGGCGCTGCCGTTTATGGTGGAGGCCATCGAGGCGATGTGCGAAGGGGCAATCGAAGAGATGGCTACCCTCTTCGACCACACCCAGACGGAGGAGGACTACCTCTCCCGCATCTACAAAAAGACCGCCTCTCTGGTGGAGGCCTGCTGCGGGGCGGGGGCAGAGGTCAGCGGGGCTCCCGCGGAGGTCGTGCGCGCCCGGAAGGAATTCGGGCGCAACCTCGGCCTGGCCTTTCAGATCGTGGACGACCTGCTGGACTTTTCGGCAGACGAACAAACCCTCGGCAAACCCGCCGGTTCCGACCTCGTCCAGGGCATCCTCACCCTTCCGGTGATCTACCTGCTGCAGAACCCGCAGTGCGGGGGGAGCATCAGGGAGATCATCGCCGGGCGCAGGTGCACGCCCGCAGACTTCGCCTACGTCAAAAAGGCGGCCCTGGAAACCGCCGCCCTCAGACGCGCCTACCTGAAGGCCCGGGAGTTTCAGGAAAAGGCCCTGGCCTGCCTGTGCTCCCTCCCGCCGGGCCCGCTGCGCTCCGCCTTCGAGAGGATCGCCGAGCTGGTAACCACCAGGAAGAGCTAGATCTTCCCCTGGCGGCGCAGGCCGCAGCAGGCGCGGTACATGCGCAGGGCCTCCTCTCCTCCCGCCTCCAGGATCCGCAGGGCGGCCTCTTCCAGCCCCTGGTCACGCACCTTGGGGTCGGAGAGGTAAAAGGCCGGGAGCCCCCGCACCACCGTCAGGTGAAAGAGGGGGTCGGGGAGCCCGGACGCCCGCTCCAGGGCGTTCCGGAGGAAAAGGGACAGGCGCTGCACGGCGCTCCCGGCGTCCGGGTAGTAGAAGACGAAGTTGAGGTCCCCTTCCCGCCGGTCCTCCTCCTGGTCGATCAGATAGTCCAGCAGGATGTGCAGCCCGCAGATCCAGGGAAAGTAGCCGGCCGTGATCTCCCCGGCCGCCGCCGGGTCGAGCTTCTCCTTCCCGGCAGCGGCCACCAGGGCGAAGATGCCCAGGGTGGAGCCCGTCGCCGCCGCAAACTCCCACCAGTCCAGATCGCCGCAGCCGTCCCTGTGGGCGGCGAACCACTCCTCCAGGTACTTCTCCCGCAGCGCAGTGTAGGTGTGCTTATAGGTCTGCAGGTCGCAGTAGAGGGAGGCCAGGCGCAGGGCATCATCCTTGACAAGGTGGTAAGAGGGCAGCCGCCTCAGCACCCGGCGGCACTCGGCCACCAGGGCCTCCAGGTAGCCACCGTCATCCTTGAAGGGAAAGAGGTCATAGTAGCCGCAGGTCCCGCCCTCCGGGTCGAGGGCGTCGGTAAACGCCCTGTGCAGCCTGCGGAAGGCCGCCGCCTCCAGGCAGCCCGTGCGGTCGCAGAGATTGTCCAGGTAATCGCTGATGGTCTGGAAGGCTACGATGAATCTTAAGGTGTCCCTGTGCGCCCCCTCCATCAGGGTATAGACGGCTCCGCCCAGGCAGTGAAACTTCTTCTTTTCGATGCTGGCGAGCCCCTGGGAGCGCAGTTCCTCATCCCCCGCCCGGCCGAGGAAGCGGCGCCAGCGCCCCAGTTCCCTTCCCACCCCCGGAAAAACCCGGGTGACGAAGCGGGTCAGCATGGCGATCTTTTTCGCCTCCTCCGCCAGGCTGCTGTGGTTGTGCCGATCGGTTGCCATTCCTTTCACCGTCCCGTATCCATATCCCGTAAGATCCTGTTTCGCATCGCTTTATTAAGGCCTCCGGCCTCCCGGAGCAGCATCTCCCGCCGCCAGGCTTCCGCCCGGGTGCGGGACTGCTCTCTGTTATTCTACCACAATTAACTCGCGCACATTGCAGGCAGGGGGGCTGACCGGGAGGTGTTCCCCCGCTACTTTTGCCGCCCGTGTCACCCGACGGGTCCGGCAGGTCGGAGATGGGTGTGGGGTTTGCGCTGCTTAGAGATTTATAGGCTAAAAGAGCCCGGCCTGGCAGGTTGGAGAGGGGTGTGGGGCAGGAAGGGGGGCGGACTACGCTTCCGCCGGAGAAAGGAAAACAGGCCTTGAGCTGCGAAATTATTCCTTAAAGGCTCCTCCGCCGGCCTTTCACCGGCGGGGGAGGCGGCCCTACCGCAGGCGCACCTGCCGCTGCCTTTCCCGACCGGCCGGACGGTCCTCCCGGCGGCAGTTGCCCGCCGGCGGTGCCGCCGTTCTCCCGGCAGATTCCCTCTGTCGATTGGCGACCAGCCGAACGCCGGCGGAAAGGGGCCGGGCCTTACCCGGCTCTGCCCGACGGAAGTGTGAGAGCGGCCGGCTTTCGGCCGGCGTCCTTGAGAGCAAACCGTTGAGACGAACTGTTGAAAGCCAACCACAGCCCATCGGAGACCTGCTGGCGGAGAAAGGGGCTGGAACAGATGGAAAGAAGGGAAAAGATCCTCATCGTTGACGACGACCGGAATATCTGCGCCCTTTTGGAGCTCTACCTGCGCCGGGAGGGTTACAGCCTGTCCTTTGCCCACGACGGAAGCGCCGCCCTGGAGGCCTTTCGGAAGGGCAAACCGGATCTGGTCATCCTCGACCTCATGCTGCCGGTGATCAGCGGCTGGGAGGTCTGCCGCCTGATCAGGCAGGAAAGCGACGTGCCCATCATCATGCTCACCGCCAGGGACGCCAGCGAGGACAAGATCGCCGGCCTCGACCTGGGAGCGGACGACTACGTGGTCAAGCCCTTCGACCCCGGGGAGGTGGCCGCCCGGGTGCGGGCGCGCCTGAGGGGGAAAGGGAGCCGCGGCGGCTCTGCGGGAAGCGTTCTCACCGCCGGGAACCTGCGCCTCGACAGCAGGAGCTATGAAGTGACCTGCGGTGGGGAGCGGGTGGAGCTGACGCCGAAGGAGTTTCAGCTGCTGGAGTTCATGATCCGCAATAAAAATATCGTCCTCTCCAGGGACAGGATCCTGGAAGAGGTCTGGGGGTACGACTACCCCGGGACGACCCGCACCGTGGACATGCACGTGAAAAAGCTGCGGGAAAAGCTGAAGCCCCCTGCCGGCTGGCGGATCCGGACGATCTACGGCATCGGCTACAAGTTCGAGGCGTAAAGCCCCTGTCGATTACCGGTGGCGAATAATGCAAAACGGCTTCTGAGGAAAAGCCCGCCGCCAAGGCCGATTATGAAGGCACTTCCTTTTAACGCTGCTGCCGCCGGGTTCAACTCCGGCAATTCCTGAAACCGAACAGGAGTGTTGCAGTTGTCCAGGAGCATCTTTCAGAAGCTGCTCTTTACCTATCTCACCATCGTCGTCCTGATCGTCGGGGTGCTGGCGGTCATGCTTACCCGCTTCTTCAACGACTTTATCTTCCGGCAAGAGCAGCAGCAGCTCCTGGCCGCCGGGAGGGAGGCGGCAGCCGGTGTGGTCTCCTGCAGCGAGGGCCGGATCACCCGCGGCGAACTCGACCAGATGGTGGATGCCCTCGGCGCCGCCACCGGAGCGCGCCTTTTTATTTACCAGGGCGACAGCGCCCAGAAGCTTCTCAGCGCCGAAGGGGGAAGGGAGGCCAAGGAAGCCCCTCTTTTGGCCGACGTCAAGAGGATCCTGGCAGGGGAGACGGTGGTCAGAAAGAAGCACTTCTCCCCCGGCCTCAACACCTACGTGGTGTTCGTGGGAATGCCGGTAAAGAGCGGGGGAGAGGTGTCCGGGATGGTGCTCCTCTTCTCCCCCATCGATCAGGTCAACAGGACGCTCTTCCGGGTTTACGGCATCATCTGGGGCGCCGCCCTCTTCGCCCTGCTGGTGGGGGGAGTGGTGATCTATCTGACCTCCCGCCGCCTCTCCAGGCCGGTGGTGGAGATCACGGAGGCGGCCGCAGCCCTGGCGCAGGGGGACTTCGACAGAGAAATCATGGCGGCGGGGGATGACGAGATCGGGCAGCTTGCCGCCTCCTTCGACTTCATGAGGAAGAGGCTGAAGAATCTGGAGCGGTCGCGCCAGGAGTTTATCGCCACCATCTCCCACGAGCTGCGCACCCCCCTCACCTCCATCAGGGGCTTCATCCAGGCCATCCTGGACGGGATCATCCCCCCGGAGGAGCAGAAGAAGTACCTGCGGCTGGCCGGGGCGGAGAGCGAGCGGCTCACCAGGCTCGTCGGCGACCTGTTGGAACTGGCCAGGCTGCGGGCGGGGAGCATCCGCCTGCGGCGCGCCCCGGTGGACCTGCTGGAGGTGGCGGGGGAGGCCGCGGCGGAGTTCCGGCTCCTGGCCGGGAGGAGGAAGATCGCGGTCGAACCCCCTCCCGGATCCGGACGGGTAATGGTGTCGGGGGACCGCGACCGCCTCCGCCAGATACTCCTCAACCTGCTCAGCAACGCCGTGAAGTACACCGGGGAGGACGGGGAGATCCGGATCGTCATCAGCCGCCAGGAGGACCGGGTGGTGCTCACCGTGCGGGACAACGGAACCGGTATCCCCCAGGAGGACCTCCAGCGCATCTTCGAAAAGTTCCAGCGCGGGTCGAGAGCCGGGGACGCCTCCGCAGGGGGCAGCGGCCTCGGCCTGGCCATCGTCAAAGAGCTGGCGGAACTGCACGGGGGAAGAGTTTCTGCCTGGAGCGAACCGGGACGGGGGACGGAAATCTCCGTCGAGCTGCCCCGGATTGAGACTTAAGGCAGGAGATACCGGCGGCGGAGCTTTGGGGCTGCCGACTTGCGGCCGGCACCGGGCACGCCGAAGCGGGCAGGGGCGCTTACCCCTTTCCCAAAACGGTCGCCCGGACGGAAGGCCTTGCGTTCGCAAGTCCCGCAGGTGCCCGGGCAGGCAAGCGAAAGTATGCCGGCGGCGGTCAAGAGGTTCGTTCGGAGCGTCACCGGCCGGCGGGGCAGCTCCGGAGGCGGCGTTCCGGATTTTGGAAAAACGACTGCCGCCGTGCCCGGGCCGGCGGTCCGGTAAGATTTGACATTCTCTTTACATTTTTCATATAAGCTGTTGACGATCCTTAATTACGATCCCCTCGGAAAGGGGGGATCGCATATGAGAGGTTAAGGCGCCTCCGACGAGGTGATGCCCTTTGAGCGACAGAGTTTATTGGAATAAATTCCTGAAATTCCTGCCGGGAATTGCCCTCGCCTGCCTGCTGGTTTGGGGCGCTGCCTGCGGGCTGCGGGGGGATGATGCCGGCCCCAGCGGCAGCCCTCCGTCAGCGGTGCAGACGGACGGGAGCGCGGGGAACCCGGCGAATAACCCCGGCGGAAACGACGAGAAAAAAGGTGAAGACGAGCTCGTCATCAAAAGCGACAACAGGGGATCGGGAGAGGAGGCCGACGAGATGCTGAAGGAGGTCGACCGGGAACTGGATGCCCTGATCAGGGCGCTGGACGCCCTGGATGCCGTGGACACCGGAGAACTGGAGGAGGGGTAAAAGTGCTCAGAAAGAAGTTCATCCCGCTTCTGCTCGCCATCGCCGTTCTGGTAGGGGCAGGAACTGCCTATGCGGGGCCCGGCCTTGCCGTCAGGGCCGGGGGGAAGAACCAAAAGCAGGTCCAGTCCCAAAACACCTCCAACGGCAAAAGCTGGTGGCAGTCATTCTGCCAGACGACGCCGAAGAGGATCGGTAGCATTATCCACAATGAAGGGGAGACGAACCGCCTCAAGGCCCAGGTCAGGCAAAAGAGCCTAGACGTAAAAAGGGAAATCCAGCAGCTGCGCCTGCAGGGAACCCCCCTCACTCAAGAACAGATGGAGTGCATCAGGCAGGCAACCGCCCTGCTCCGGCAGAGCAGAACCTCCCTCAGTTCGGAAGAACTGTCCGTCGGCCAGGTGATGTCCCGGCTGCGGTCGCACAAAAAAATGCGGAACGCCGAGGGCTGCATTAGGGAAATGGACAGGATCATAAACATCCAGCAGCAGAGAAACGCCGTGCTGAAGGGGACCCTCCGGCAGCTGGAGGAGTTGGAAAAAACGCTGAAAAGCGCCTGAAGAAACGCCCGGGGGACACCTCGCTGGGGCTTCAGCCTTCCCCCCGGAGCAGGCGCGATCAGCCAGGTTCCTTGCGGCCGGCACGCATCTACCGCGCCAGCAGTAACGCCTCGGAGCTGAGGCGGCCGGAGGCCGTCCTCTCGTGAAGGAGGGCCGGCCGAAGGACGGGCTTCTGATCCGTCCGGAAGCTCCTCTCCCCTGTCGAAGCAGGAGAGAGATCGCGGAGCATAAAGAGCGCCTCTAACCGAAAGAGCAGCGGGGCTGCCGATCACTACCCCAGAGGAGGTGGCCGGCAGCCGGAAACCGAAAGGAAGGAGGTTCATCCCTTGAAGAGAAAGGCCATTTCCATAACTTTATCCCTGATTCTGGTGCTTTCCCTGTTCCTCGCCGGGGCGGCTGTTGCCTCGCCGGGCGGGGGGAAGGCCTACGGGAACGTCAATAAGGGACTGGACGTCGACCTGTTGGAGGAATTGGACGAGGATGAACTGGAAGTCACCCTGAGAGACGCCGGTCCGGAAACCGGGCGCCCCCTTTCCGATCTGGAAGAAGAGCACCCGGCGCCGGATATAGCCGGCAACCCCGATGAAGAGGGCTGTCCGGAGCCGGAGCAGGGGAGCCTGGAAAAGGCCGTCGTTCAGGCGGTTTATCTGGATGAGGCCATAAAGGAAACCGTCGGGGGGAAGGTTTACGGGACGAACTTCGCCGCCCTGGTGCGGCAGATAGAAGGTACCGGAGAGAAAAACGCCGCCCGGCTTTCCGCCGTGGTGAGGAAGCTCTATCACTTCACCTGGAGGTACCAAGAGATCCTCGCCGAAAAAGAGAAAGCCGCAGAGGCCCTGGTGCTCCTCACCGACGAACTGGTGCGCCTGACCTACCGGTACGAGATGAACAACCGGGTGCGGCTGAACATCTACCAGGACGCCGCCCGGATCTACTCCCTCATGGGCTGCTACCGGAGGGCTGTCGGGGCGCTGGAACTGGCAGCCGAAACTGCTCCGGACAGCGAGGACGTCTACAAGCACCTGAAGCACCTCTACAGGGAAAAGTGGGAGAAGAAGATCAGGGTCTACGTGCGCGGGAAGCGTCCCGACTTCGGCGGTGTCGAGCCGGTGATCAGAAATGGCCGGACGCTGGTACCCGTGCGGGGGCTCGCCGAGGCCCTGGGTGGGAACGTCGAGTGGAACGGGAAAAACAAACAGGTGACCATCGTTAACGGGGACGTCAACGTCACCCTCACCATCGGCAGCCTCAACGCCACAGTCAACGGCAGAAACGTCAAACTGGACGTGCCCGCCGTCATCGAGAAGGGCCGCACACTGGTGCCCCTGCGCTTCGTCATGGAGAACATGGGAGCGAAGGTTGACTACGATCACGAGAGCGGGCTGATCGTGGTGCTGTGAGGCCGTGAGAATGCCGGCCGCAGCGCCCTTCCCCCGGCGCCCTGCCCTTGCCGGGTAAGAGCGGAAAGCGGCAGCGGCGTCATGGGGGATCCATTTTTCCAGGCACCGTACCGGCCTACCGAACCGGATTTAAATACGGGGCAACCGATACCGGCTGCAGGCTTACCGCCGGTCTCCCCGATTCCATAACCAGATTTTCTTGTCGAGGGGATCCAGAATGGCGGCGTCCATGCCGCAGCTCATGCAGATCACCAGAAAGTACCTGTTGATGAGCCGCCTCAGCGGGAGGGAATGGAAAAGAACGGCTAACTTTCCTTTTTTTCTTCGTGGATAAATCCCCGAAAAATCTCCATCGCTTTCACAGCGTCGTTGGCGTAGTAGTCAACACCGGTGTACTCCTTCACCAGGGCATCTACGGGGTAGCCTCCCAGAACAACGGTGACCTTGTTCCTCAGCCCGCACTCCTCCAGCAGGTCGACCAGCTTCTTGACGTAGCCGATGCAGAAGGTCAGCAGCACGCAAACGCCCAGGATGGAAGCCCCAGTTTTTTTCAAGGCCTGGATGAATTTTTCCGGCTTAACGTCCACGCCGAGGTCGTAAACCTGAAACCCTAACGATTTAAGGAGATAGACGACGATGTTCTTCCCCAGGTCGTGGATATCCCCCTCGATGGTACCCATAACAACCTTGATGCCGTTGGTTTCCATGGTGTTTTGGGGGAAGTAGGGCTCGATCATCTCCATGACCTCTTTTAAGATGGCCTCCGACATAATCAAATCGGAGAGATAATAAGAGCCCTCGCTGTACCTCTTGCCGACGACCTCCACCCCTCGCCTGCACTGCTCGACTATGGAGAAAGCGCTCTTTCCCGCCTCGATCTCCCTTCGCACCAGCTCGAGGACCCTTTCCTCATCGAGGTTGGCCATAGCCATAATCAACTCATCCCTGCCGATCGCCAAATTCAGCACCCCCAGGTTTACCCCCTCCTATTTTACTCATCCCCACTCAACCAACCATCATAAATGGTCAGCTTGTACCGGTCACCCCTGTAGATCGTCTTCCCCCAGGCTATGGGTTTTTTATTAGCGTCGTAAACGGTCTGCACCACCAGGATCACAGGTGTATTGCAGCTGACGCCTAAGATCTCCGACTCTTCCTCGGTGGTTTTTGATGCCATCAAAACCTTTTTGGAACTGACTGGCGTGCTGTCGCTGTGAACGGCAGCCAGCCGGGAGAGGGATGAATCCTTTAATTCCGACTCCAGGATGGGCTTTTGCTTAGTGTAGATGGTATACTTGGTTTCGTAGGCCAGCGGTTCTCCATCAGCCATAATCACAAAGCGAAAGTAGAGGCACCTGGTGTTGACATCTATCTGCAGTCTTTTCGCCGTCAAAGGATCCGCCTTGATTATTCTTGCCTCCAGGAGCTTGGTCCGGCAATCGAGCCCTTTTTGCCTGATTTCATCGTAAAAGTTATTGAGATTGAAGACGACGTTATCCAGTTTCGGCTTGGCGACAAATGTCCCCTTCCCCTTCTGGGTGTAGACCATGCCCAGATTGGCCAGTTCAGCGATAGCCCTGCGCACGGTCATGCGGCTGATGCCGAAACGTTCCGCTATCTCTATTTCCGTAGGGAGGGCATCCCCCGGCTTGTAGTCGCCGCTGCGGATCCGCTTCTCAAAGTATTTAAATAACTGATAGTAAATTGGGATTACCGAATGCTTATCGATTATCATGTCTTCTTGAACCATAAGCAGCACCCGTTGACTTAATCAACCCTGTCCCATTTTAAATCGTGTTCATACAACTAGATTAACATACAGCGGCCGGTTGTCAATCCTTTTTACGGTCGGTTGTCACCGGGAAAGGCCGGTTTTTCTTTTCCTTTCACCGGACAGCCGGTTCCGGCTGCTAAGCTGCCACCGTTTCCTGGAAATTGCTTCCGGGTTTACAAAGGGATTAAAAAGTAAGAAAATATCTTTCGGAGAAAGGTGAAAGAACCGATGGTCACCGAGAATATAAACTTTAATGGATTAACCCTTTCAGGGCAAAGGATGGAGGTAGAGAAAGATGAACGATGTCGAACTAAACGGTCAAAAGGGGTTTCAGATACAGTGGTTCCGGGTGGACTGCGATTCCTGCGGTTGGAGTTGGTTTGAGAGCATGGAGTACAAGACAGCCCGCTTTTTCTATTGCCCAAAATGCTTAAGGAAAATCCAAAATCCGAATAACAAAAGAAAAAAAGAGCGGATCGCCAATGAAGAGGACATCGCCTTGCTCAAGAGATACTTTGACCGGATCAGCCTGGATCACCGCTCTTAAACGCTTATCAGGCATGAATTTTATTTCTCATCAACAATACAGCGGCTACGGCGACCGCACTCGCTGCAACAACCGGATACGTTCCGTACACCCAACTTACGTCTGCAGCATTGGCAATCAGCGGCGGCCCTGTGAGCATGCCAAAGTTCTGCCCCATGCTTACAACTCCTAAGGCCACTCCTGCCAGCTCGGGCCGCGGCGCCGTCTCAGGAGCCAGCGTAAAGGTGCTGCTCGGTATGAAACTCGCAATCAAGCCAATACCAATCATATACGAAACAACTACAGAAACGCTGCCTACTTTAAAGCACCAAATAAGGATAACAGTTACTGCAGCCAAAGCCGCTGCCAACACTGCCTTGCGGTTCCTCGTGCGGTCGAGCACCCAACCGGCAAATACGCCCCCCGGTATCAGGACCAAAGAGGGCAGGCTGGCGTAGAAGTTGGCCGCTGCCGGCTCTATTCCGGGGAGCTCACTGAGATAGGACGGCGCCCAAGTGCTGTACCCGATTAAGGCAAAGTTAAAGCCGGCAAAGGCAAGCGCCAGCAGCCAGGTATTGGCGCTCGACAGACCTTCACCCATCGAAACCGGCGCCTCTGCCTGCTTCTCTCCTCCGGCTCCACTCCTTGCAGGTACACCAACTACTGCTGCGTACGCTGCAAATGCAATTAAGGCCACAGCGGTTCCAAACCACCAGACCCCCTGCCAGCCAAAGGATTTTTGTATTGTTCCTGCTACGTTGTACATAACGACAGTTGCTACCGGTACCCAGGATGACCAGATGCCCATCGGCAGCCCCCTCTCCTGAGGCTCAAACCACATACTGATTACCGCCGGAGCGACAACTGCGATCAGGGCTAGTCCGATACCCTCAACAATCCTTCCGGCCAACAGGACGCCTACTCCGGGAGCCAAAGCACCAACAATAGAGCCTACTATGGTGCACCCCAGAGCTATCAGTCCGCTCGCTTTGGGTCCCAGCCGACCTAAAAGGAAGGCGGCGGGAAGCGCAAACATCACACCCGCTACTGAGAAAACAGACATCAGCCAGCCACCGGTTGCCATGTCCACTTGCAGGTTATCGATCAATACCTGCATAACCGGGGGGACTTTAAACTGGTTCAAAGCTATGGCCACCCCGGCCAGGTAAGAAACCCACATTACCGACCAGGCCTTTCTCGTCACAACAACACCCCTTATCTGAATCTCATCCAATAAAACCGCTGGCGGGCGGCAGCTGTTTTCCCCGTCATAAGCCGCCTTTTTTCTTTATCTTTTCCGTTAATTCTCCACGATTTGCCCCATCACCTCTAATTTCCGGCATTATCCTTTATTTTCATCGAATGAGAACCGCGCTCAAAACAATCCACCTCAGCGGTCTTCCGAAGGGATCTCGCTAGAACACCTTTCACTCGCCCTCTCGTTCGCGAAAGCCCTCTATCAACCGGATTCCGGCGGTTTAAGGCGCCGTTACGAGAGTCAGGGGGGCGTTTCAAAATAAAAAAAGCCAGCCCAAAAAGAGACTGGCTTTTCAAGTTTTTAGACTTCCCGCTTTGGAGCGTTTGATCTCCGGCTTTGACGCCCTGCCTCAGCTTTCGATCTTCCAGCTGTCATCGAGTTCTTCGAACCAGCTGAAGGTGTGGCACTGGGAGCACATTACCTTGGATTTGTCGTGCATCTGATGGCACTGGGTGCAGTCTATCTCGCCCATGTGAGAACCGTGAGGGTTTGATTCCTCAAATTCGGTGGCAGCCACCGTCTGCTCATAATCCTTTTCGTGGCACTCCAGGCACTGCTCCCTCGTGAACGTCAACTTCTCCAGCGGTTCCGAGTAGTTGCCCGTTATGTAGTTGATTCCCTCCTGGGCTTTTTCCAGATAGCTATGGTGGTGGCAGTCCAGACATTCGACACCCTGAGCGGCGTGCTTGTTGGCGAGCAGGTTGCTGTTCTTCCAGCTCTCATAGTACGGTTTGATGATATGGCAGGTGCCGCAAAATGCCGGGTTTTTGCTGAGCTGATTCAAGCCGACCGCTCCGACCACACCCAAAGCCAGCACTACACCAACAGCTATCAGGATCCTTTTCGGCGTTAGAAATGCTCTTATCTTTGCCTGACTTTCGCTATTTTTCACTTCCATAGCCAATCTACATCCCCTTCCAACAAGGATGGCCGAAAGCCACCCTTCTGTTTATTTCGAAGTTATTTTCGCCAGCTCGGCGTCGCTTTTAAAGACTTCCTCTATTCTTTAAAGCGGGCTGCCCTTATTTTTACCCTTCCATCACCGTAGATCCGACCAAATAACCCCAGGTTAGCGCTCTCCCATGGCTGTTGCCGGGGATTTAAACCCTTTCCGCTGCGGCGTTTTTACCGGCAAGCCAACCGAAGGTAAGGACGCGACCGTGACTTAAACCGGGCATGACGTTCGGGTAGTCATAGGCGAAGAAGCACCCAGAAGTATTGCCGGCCGCATACAGACCGGGGATAACCTTATTTTCTTTATCCAGCACCTGCAGCTTTTCGTTGACCTTCAGCCCTCCTAAAGTTACCAGCAAACACACCGCCAGCTTGGCTGCATAGAATGGAGCTTTCTCTATGGTCGTCAGACACTCAGGGCGTTTGCCGAAATCCAGGTCCTTCCCCAGCTTTGCCAGCTCGTTGTACCTTGCCACAGTGGCCTTGAAGGTCTCGACGGGCACCTCCATCTTCTGCGCCAGTTCATCAAGCGTATTAGCACTCTTGATGATTTCTTTCTTGATGAGATCGTCGATTTCCTTGGGATCGTGGAGCGGCGGCCTCATTGCTTTGCAGGCGGTCATGCCGAACCTCGGCGCTTCATCCGGCCATTTAGAGTCCCATACAGCCCACTTCATGTGTCCGGGCTGCTGCAGCATGGCGTTGCAGACATAACCGTAAGGCAGGTCTTCATTTACGAAGCGCTCCCCGCGCAGATTCACTCCCAGCCACGGCTGGCGAGTAAGGGGAACAGGCTTATAAGCCGGGGGCAAACCCTCCAAACCCTGGTCGAAATACATCGGAGCATGGGGTGTTTCATCCATGGCTGCTCCTATCCATAAAGCCATCTTGTGACCGTCGCCGGTGTTGTTTTTGCCAGGATATGTTATCCCGTAGATGTCTTTTGTGGAAGGGATGTAAGCCTTCAACATCTCAGGGTCATTTTCGTAACCACCCGTGCAGAGGATTACACCCTTGCGTGCGTTAAACTTGATGTACGAGCCGTCCTTGCTTTCGGCGATTACACCGGTGACCCTTCCCTTATCCTCTCTCACAAGTCGCACCGCAGGGGTATTAAATCGGATGTCTACCCCGGCCTTCTTGGCGTTAGTTTCCAACGTGTACCTCATAGCCGCCTGCCTGGGCATCTCTCCCTTGGGAGCAGCAGCGAGTGCCTCTTCACTGGGAACAAGCTCAAAAGTCTGGGTCGTAAAATAGGGGACGGTTGAATTGGGAACCACCTGATGCTCCAGGGGCACCGGCTTTACAGTCTGCCCGGCAGCTCTCGCCATATCCAAGAGCCAGTCCACGGCGGCGCCGCTGTAATTGGCCCAGAGGGAAACCACCCGCTGATCGGCCTTATATCCGCCCCATCTCATTATTTCCCTTACAGCCTGTACTTTGTCTACTTTGGCCCCACTTGACTCCTGAATCTTGCTGCCAACGGCACCGTAGTCTATTCCCCGCAAGCTGATGGTAGAACCCTTTTCAAGAAGAACCACTTTAGCCCCGGCCTGCGCTGCGGAGATGGCGGCGCACATCCCGGCCAATCCCGCACCACAAACCACCACATCCGCCGTCACCGTTTCCTTGATGTCCTTCTCCGGAATCGGCTCCGGCGGCACCTCAAAGCTGAGCTTCTTCGGCTCTTCCCCCTCTTTCGGAGGTGTCTTCGTACGGGTCTCCTCTCCGCACCCGGCCAAGGCTCCGGCCGCAGCTATCCCCGCAGCGCCGACCGCCACGCCTTTGAGAAAATTTCTCCGCGAGATACCCTTTTTGGCTTCCTCCATTCACTTTCACCTACCCAAGGAATTTAATTGACACCTGACATCGAAGTTAGACCTCCCTGCTGTGATTGCTAGAACAAACCACCCCTCCTTCATCAGCTTTTGCGGCAAACAAGTGGCCGCTGGACAGGTTTGCTGCACCGACATAACCCACGCTCCAGCCATACCTTGAAACAGCTCGGTACGGCTGTCTCTATGTTGTATGTACATTTCTCTCCTCCGCACCCTCTAACCTTTGTTATGTTTAATAAAGATAAAAGCGGCGCCTTTGTTATATTCAACAAGGTGATGCGTGCATCTCTATAGCGTTGTTATCACCCACAAGCACCCCGCCGCAGCGCTTCTAGATTATCATCCTTGGACCATTTACTTTTTTCGAAAATCCGAGCCTCGAGCTCGCTATTTGTCTTGTCCGATAAAAAATTGAGGTGTATATTGTAGATAGATTCTGCTGAAAAACTCAGCAAAAAGTTCCTTGAAAATGCATATAAATCAAGGGATTCCGGCTCCTGTGGCGAATTGTTTAATAAGAAGAAGAAAACAAAACAAACGCACAGGAG
>JAALLR010000137.1_pt1 | contig 35950 bp, 47 predicted proteins | sample 7245931 | NCBI WGS metagenome assembly JAALLR01 (sample SAMN13049201, study PRJNA578106) | oil field metagenome | isolation source: filtered produced water from oil reservoir B9 | place: USA:offshore Texas | collected 2016 | reverse complement strand
TGATGCAATTTATTGAAAAATCAACGTTTTAGTTGAATTTATTTACATATTTTGATCAAACTTTTTTAAAAATGTTCAATCTTTTTTTAAAAGAATCAAACTTTATTTAAAAACCACAGTAAAAACTAAAATAAGCTAATTAAGGTAAAGACTATTAACGAAATCTCCAAAACTAAGACCCTTTTCTGCAAGGTCAAGCACCTTGTTTTGTACTGCAAAAGGCACTTTATGCTTATCTAATTGTTCAAAAGTAAAATATACGGTATCTCTTATAACTTCTCTATCCCAATCGGCTAGGTCTTTTCTATTTAAGATTTTCCGATTAAACCATAGAGTATAGAGCAAGGATTTAGTTTCGCTCATATCCTCAAAATAAACCTTTATACCTTGATAATCCATGTGTAAAACCTCCTTGAAAAATTAAATAGCATTACTTAACTTTTTTCTTGGCTGATCTTCTTCCATTCTTTCAGAGCCATTGATGCAGAAACACTCCTAAGAGTATCAATAATCTCCTGCTCTGAATATCCTTGGTTTAAAAGATTTTCCAAAATAGGTCTAAGCATAGCATTTTTCATAAGTCAAAACTCCTTTCAAAATAATTAATTTTGAACTGATTTGTAAAAATAAAAAAACCCTTAGAAAGATAAAAAATCCCTAAGAGTTGATAAGCTAATAATTATGTATTTGTCAAAACTATTCTATTACTGATAAAAGATCAGTTTTAGATGCGAAAATCTCCACTCACCTAAATAAATTGGGTGAGTTTTTTATTATGTGATGTTTATATTATAATTATACCAATCTGGGAAGATTTACGCAACAAATTTCAAATGTTTTATGGACTAAAATAGTCTAAAAAAGATGCTACCCTAATGGATAACATCTTTTCTGTTATTTAAGCGACTTCATTATTAACGGTAAATTCCATGCCTCTTATATGGTTAGCCTCAATAATTTGTGATGCAAAACTTTCATACTCTGTAACGCTTTCGGCTTGATCTATAAAGACAGGATAATCAACTCCAAGAATACAAAGCACCATATTTGAAACCTCAACAAATAGTCTTATCTTTTCTCCTGTGCTTAGAACTTTATAGTCCTTATTATCGTACCTAAGTTCAAAGCACTCTTTTACTTCTCCTGTTGTTTTAACAACTTTACTAAGCACAAGACTTGCTCTGTTGAAATACAAATTAATACTTTGAGTTTCAAGCTCAACCTTCTTTTCAATAAACTCCTTTATAGAATTTATCAATATATTTAGTTGCACTTTTTTATCTTCGAGCATTTTATCGTTGTTAATGATATCGTTATACTTTTTATTGCTCTCTTCAATTTTCTTTAATATTTGTTCTCTCTCTTTTTTCTGGGTTTCAAGAGCATTGATTTGAGTATCTATTTTATTTACCTCTGCAAAATAATTCTTTTCACTTTCTAAACGAGCCTGTTTGTTTTGCAAGTATAGAGTCTGTACCTTTTCGTCTAATTCAGCTATTTGTTTATTCAGATCAGCTAAAGCCTCTTGTTGCTTAATCTCAAAGTTATCTTTAATCTCTTTATTTTTCTTTTTAGCATCTTCAATTTTAGCTGTCAATTCTTTAATTCTATCTTGTTTAGAGTTTATCTGCTTACTTATATTTTGCTGATGTTTTTTAGAAACGGTAACATTATGATTATCTATACTTTTTAACTCACCATAGATATTATCTAGTTCCTCTTTTAAATTATCAATAAGAGGTTTAATCTGCTCGTTAGTAAGTGGTCTATTACAGGTAGGGCAATCGCCTCCATCTATAACGAGTTTTTGCAGTTTTTCGAGTTCGCTTTCAAGGACATTTTTCTTGGTTATTGCCTTAGTATCATCCACTAACCCAGAAGGATTTTCTTTATTTAATTCAAAAATCTCCTTCTCTAGTTTTAAAATCTCTGTTTCATACTGATTAGTTTCGATAAACTTAGGTTTGCCAAGACCCTTCTCTAACTCTGCTCTCTTTTCTTTAAGCCTCTCTAGTTTAATTGCAAGTTTCTTTTCCTCTTTTTCACTTTCGATTAAACTCTTAGGGTACTCAAAGTTAAATATTTTTTCCTTTTCTTTTGTTAGAATTTTTAATCTGTCCTCGTCAATTTCCTCGGGCAAACTATCCTCTAACTCTTTAATTAATTGTTTCAGAGTACCTTTAGCCCCTTCATTATAGATCAAATCTCCCTCTATATCTTTTAATTCAGACTTCTTCTCGTCTAAAAGTTTATTTGGGAAATCCATATCATATTCTTTTAAGAGGTTTTGAGAATACTCCGATATTTGAGAGAATACTTCTTCTGATAGTACTGTCGGTACTAGCGAAGTCATAATACGCTTTGCCCTATCAGTATCTAGGTTTGGAAAGAACTCTTGGGAAAAGATAGTCATAAAGATATCAGAGTCGATTTCAATGTCTTTCTGATTAATTTCAGTTGCTACTTTTCTAAGCATTTGAATAGGCATTTGCCAATTTTCCTCGGTAGACTCTGCTAGATATATATGAGTCTTACTGTTTTTATATCTTAGTAGTATTTGGTCTTTCTCTCCATCATTAAAGAGGATTTTGACATACATATTACTAACATTTTCATTCATTAAGGTACTATCTGCTCTTGAATTTCCAAAGAGGTTGCACCCTAACAACGCCCAAGCTATAGCCTCACCAACTGTTGTCTTGCCTACTCCGTTTTCTCCAAAAATCCTAGTAATCTCTGACAGTTTGATGCGTACCATTTCTAAGCTATTTTTAAACCCTTGATACTCGATCTCTTTAATAGTAATCTTCTTTAACATGTAAAAATTCCTCCTTCAATTTAGGTATTTGTAAAAATTCCTGTAGTCAAGTTGCGTAGACTTTGACCTTAACTATAAAAACTCCTTTCATTATAGATTTAAGAAAAGAGGATTGGTCGCCAACCCTCTCTCTCCTTATTTAAAATGCACCTTTTATGCAGTTAACAAACTCTTTAGGTAAGATACTGCTGATGAAAATTGAGCCTTTGGTAGAGCCTCTACTTTAGCAATAGAAAATTCATTACATACCTTATTTTCCACAACTGTATCATTAGATTTAGTGTTGTGTGCCACTTGCTTAATTAGGGATGCAATTAAACTTTTCTGTCCGTTAGATATTACTTCTACCTTGATTTGTTTTTTAGAGGCCTCTTTTTTAACTTCTTGTTTTTCCTCTATCTTTGGCTCATTTCCTTCGGTAGTTTCCTCTTTAGAAGTTTCTTTTACTTCTTCTTTAGGGTTTTCTACTTTATTAGCAGAGCTTTCTTTCTTATCGTTAGGCTCTTTGGTCTTATCTTCTGAATTGGGGTTGTTACCCTTTTCTCGTGAATTAGACTTATTAGCCTTCTGATTAGAATTTTTCTTATCTTTGTCTTTTTTATCCTTATTATAAAGACTCTTGATAAGTTGGTCTGCCTTCTCGAAGGACATTCCTTTAATTTCATCAATAGTTAAACCTAGTTGATTAATGTTTTTAAGCAAACAATTCATTTGCTTTGAGGTTGCTTTCTTTTCTTGGTCGCTCTCATTAGGATTTTCCCCTTGTTGTGGAGCATTAGAGCCTGTTGTAGAGGTATTATTACCACTATTATCTTGCTCTCCCCAAGTCCAAGATTTTGTTTTTAGGAAGGTTTTTAACCTGTCGAGTTCATATTGCTTTATGTAGTAGCCTTTCCCTTTTTGCTCTATGTCTACCCAGACCATAGGCAATGTATACAGGTAACGACCTATACCCCATTGTACTGCCGATCTTTTCATAGAGTCGGAAAGTCCACCCTTTATAGGCTCAAACTCGGTGTTATCAGCACCATCCCATTTAGTTATCCATTGGATAGAGTTGTCATAGTCAACCATCTTGACAGATATGCCACAGATTTGTGCGTTACCATGCCAAGGCTTGTATTCATTCTTCCAACCGAAAGGTGTAAAAACTTGGTCGAGTCTATTCTGAATTGCCCTATTGGTAACATACGGTAATGCCATACCTCTTGTTTTTTCATTATTCGTTGCACCTATACGCCACTCAATATCTTGTGGGTCAAATTCAGCTTGTAGCTTTCCCATGATTTCTTCAAAATTCTCGAAAGTGATTTTATAATTTGCCATGATCTTCTCTCCTTTCATTTGATAAACTCCGTAACCTCAAACTTACAATTTAAAGATAAGTAGTATCTTAGAGGGTTATATCCTCACTAGCACCCTAGAACGGTTGGCAGAGGGAAGCCCTGCCAAGTTTCTTCGTAGTTGTTTGTTTTGGGTTAATTTAGAGGGAAATCCATACCCTTTATAAAATATACTTTTTCTTCTCTCTTTGATTGTAAGTTTGCCATTTGTATAAACCCCTTTCTTGTAATTGTTTTCTTTTTTAATAAAGTTGATAAATTTGTTCTTTCCATGTGTAAAAACACTCCTTTTCAATTTTTAGTTTTGTAAGTATTTGTAAAAAATAAAAAAATCCTTCGGTTTCCTGCTATTATGGAAATTCCTAAAGGATTTAATAAGCTCTAACTATTAAATTTAAAAAACTCTCTTACAAGGTGATAATTTCTCAAATGCCAATTTACTAAGCAACGATAAGCCACAATATAAATGTCTAACCATGTGTAAAACATCACTATCTTAAATTTATAAGATAGCTTAGGGATTTGCCCCTCAAATAATTTAATTGATGCTAATAAAATTATAACATTATTTATTGTGTTGTGCAATATTTTGTAATTAACTTTTTAACCTCTAACTGTTTTATGTAAATAAAAAAATAGACTCTTCATGCCTACAAAACCACATGTAGAGTCATAACTATTTCTATTTTTCATCATCCTCTATGTCCTTAACTTTGACTGATACATCACAATATTTCTCATAGTATTCGTCTATGTTAAGAATAAGCTCTAAAGGAACATTGAGTTTATTCACTAATCTCCACATTACTTTAGTAGATATTTTTTGGTTTCCCAACTCCAAGTTGATATATCCATTGTATGTTAATCCAAGGCTTTTGTGCATTTCTTCTATCGAAATATTAGTTAGAGTTCGGATAGCTTTTAAATTGTTCATATCGGGCTTTATGGCTTTGAATTTGATTGAAATAGGCTCATTCGTTTCCTCGGAATACTTAATTTTTAGGTTTTTATCAGAAAGGTCAATTGTGTCTTTTTCGGCAAACTTCTTGATGTTGTCGCCTTTAGGTAATTTATAAGGTTTGTCTAGGTGAACGACATTCCCTTCTATTCTAATGACTTCACCATCTATATCTTTCTCTATCACTCTTATTACTTCTGGAAAGCCACGATATCTCAACATATCTGCTAACTGCAAGTTTTCGTTTATAACAAAATTAATATCAAATTCTAATTCTTCCGTTCTTTTCTCTTTAAAGGTAACCTCCAAATCTAAATAAAGTTTATTATCTTTGTACGAACTCCCTATCAAATCAAACTTCTCATAAGTGCCTTTCACCTTGCTTTTCTTAGCGATCTTATTAATACTATTGATAATCAGATTGTTCTCTTTTAGTTGTTCTAATTCTTCCGTTAAAGCAACATTAATAATATTCTTCATGTATTCTTCATCCGATAATTTAAAATCGCCATTGAGTAAATCTTTGGGATCAAAAGACAAGGTAGTTCTGAAAATGTTATCAAAATAATCTGTAACATTCGTAACTCTCTTTTCTTTTACATCATACATTTTGTAAAAACTAATTTCATAAAACTTTAAGGCTCTGATAGTTGTTTTTCCCGAGAAGTTCTTGTTTTCTACTTCTACTGCCGATAGAAAGTTTCTGTCTATTTTTAACGCATCTGCAACCTCTTTTAATGACAATCCTCTCATATCTCTAATAATTCGCAAGTTATTGGGGAGTATGTCTGGAACTAAAATCTTTTTAAACTTTCTCATTTTTAAAATCCTCCTTTAAATAAGGTGTATAAAATTTTGTGTAAAAATAATGTGTAAAAAAAAGAAGTGTAACACATTTGAAAATATTAAATAATCAATATATACATTCGTAAGTTAGTATAACTAAATATATGTAATTCTAAATACATTAGAACAAATGTTAAATTTTAATATTTTAGCGTACTAATGTGTATTGATTTATTTATATAATACACTATTTTGAATTATTTTTTAAGTGCAAAATAATAATATAGTCCTATCTTGTATTGTTGTTTTGTGCCACTAAACGATTAATGTTAATATTTGGTAATCATTTTATATCTTTTTATAATAAAAATCTATAGTTTATGTAATATTTATTTACAGACTTATAAAAAAATACCGACCAAAAAGTCGGCAAGTATTTAACTGTTGTTTGGTTTTTGCTTGTGCCATTTCTCAAGAATTGGCTTTGCAATCTCAAATAATTCTTTGTCTAACTTTTTTTCTACCTCTTTTTTCATCAATTCGATTGGGTTAACTACAGGGTACGGTCTGTAAATTCTGGGTTGCATCATAGCATCAAATACATCTGCTATGGCAAGTATCCTGCTCTCTATCGGTATTTCGTCACCCTTTAACCCATATCTGGGTAGCCTGTACCATCCCAGTTTTCGTGGTGGTGGCGAATAGCCTTCGCATAATATTTGCTAGTATGATTCTTGCCCATAGTAAGTAGTAGAAGTTCTTCTGAATATATTGCATGTTTCTTCATTTCTATAAATTCCGAAGCACTCAATTTGGTTGGTTTGAACAATATTTCCGAGGGTATTTTGCTTTTCCCTATATCGTGCATAACGCCCATTAGAGCCATTTCTCTATAATTTGGCAATCCAAGTCTTTCAACTATTTCACTACTTACAACCCCTACATTGTATCCATGAAACAACAGATCAGTAGAGAAATTATGTTGTGTGGGCATTTGTATAGATATATGTTCGTTATTCTTTTTGACTAGGCTATTCTCAAAAACTATCATTATTTCACTCCACCCCTAATTTTTAAGCATTTGCTACCGAGTTAAAGTTTATTGATTTATCTCTTATATTGACGATTATTTTTTGGTTTTCTTTTTTATTATTTAAAATAATATTATATGGTTTAAGTCTAATTGCTACGCTCATAGTATCATAATCTGAATACGCTATTAGTTTTTGTCTAGCGAATACATTTATCCAGAAAAAGATATGAGTATCAAATAACTCTAAAGACTTATACATTCCGTACAAATCCGTACTCACTATTATAAAACTTAAATTCTTTTTCTTATCCATGTTCCCAACTAGGAGGGTATCAAGATTTGAATTTACGAGAAAGTCACTTGTCTGATCTATTATCACTCGAACATTTTTAGGCATCATACTCGCCTTATTAATTAATACTTCCAGAGCTTTATCTAATAAATCGCAGGGGATATTTTTCATGTTGAAAACATTAAGTTTTTTATTAAAATCATATTCCAGATTTGCTATATCTTTTATTACTTTATAATTAACCCCATTAACAGAACTTAAATCAGAATATTCGCCTCTTGTATCAAAGACAATATTAGTTATCTTATTCTCAAACTTATCTTTTTGAACTATTTTCTTTATCAATTCTGTTTTCCCTGTATCTACATTCCCAACAACAAGCACATTTTTAGATTTCTTTATGCTTGTGTAAATACTGTTTATCAAAAAAAATCACCCCAGAAATGACTATTATAAATTAATTATAACACTATAAAAATATTAAAACAATATATGTATTGTTATATTCTTCCCAAGAAGTTTTACTTTTATTCTTTTTTTAAAAAAAATAATAAAAAAACAGGCATAATAGCCCTACGCCTGTTTCAATAAATCAAAATTCAATTCCTGTATCTTTGGTTTAAACTTATTATTTTCTTTTACTATAGTGAACTGTATTAAACTTCTGCTTAATTCTCCACCTATTACCCTTAGATCAGAAGTATATAGAAAATCTCTATTGCTAGGCTGAATTTTATGAGTCAATACTTGCTTAAATATCTCGAATAAGTGTTTATCATCCTCTCCTACCAATATCAATCTTGGAGGCTCTGTCATAGTTGGAGTAGGACTAAAATAATCTACATATTCCTTATATGTTTTAAGAGTTTCAACAGTTTTTTCTAAGCAACCCTCATAACTTCTAGCAACTTCAAAGAGATAGGTTTCATTCATCCCTTGATGATTATTGAAAACTATTTGCAGGTCGGTTTTTAAGTCCTTGTTAGTCGCCCTTATCTTATGAATAGGATTTACTGTATATTTTTCTATATTATCTACCCTACTTTTATAGGTTAATATAACTTGATTTCTCGCCAATATTCTTTTCATCATAGAAAGTGGTCTGGCACTATCAGTAGCAACCCATTTGCAAGGAATATCTCTACTTATTAAAAGATATTTCCCTACACGCTCTAAGCAATATATCCTAGTGTTCGTTTCGGACTCGTCATTGACTATCTTGTATCGGCTAATAATCGTTAGCTTGTTTAAAAAGTTAAGTCTGTTCTGAACTTTCCCTTGCTCTATCTTTATCCCTTTAAGATTAAGATATTGAGTTATCATTCTGCTAGTAGCAAACTCTAGTTCAGAAATAGCCTCTAATATATCAAAGTCTACTCCAAAAACATCCTCTCTTTTTACTTTAATCATTATATGGTCTAGGCTGATACCGTTTAGTCTACCATCAAACTTTTTCCTTTCTCCCTCATAAGCTGAAAAAGGAGATTTCGTGACAAGAATATCGGTATCTTCAACAAACAAAGTACCCATACTATTATCTCCTTTCTGCCTCATAACAGACTAAACTCTTAGTCGATTATTGTTAGCTTGATTTTTTCTTTCTTCGCATCTATATAATCAATTCTAACCCTAACAAAATCACCGTAATTATATCTGTGACCTGTCTTGTAATCAGCTAGACCTTCAAAATCATCACTAATTTCTATGAATATCCCTGTGCCTCCTGCCCCATTAGTGTCCTTTACTCTACCTTTCACAACTTCGCCTTTTTTAAATAACTTATTCACTACATCCCAATTTTTAAACAATGGCTTTCTAGTGAATGATATAAGGATTTCATTACCTTTCTTTTCTCCTAAAGGCTCTTTAACTACTACATCAATAGGATCACCTATTGAGAGCTTTTCAGATGGATGATTAATCCATACTTTGCATATCTCTGCTTTACTAAGCACCCCAGATACATCCCCACCAATGTCAATAAAAGCACCGTAGTTTTCAATTCCAACTACAACACCTTGTACTAGATGTCCTTCTTTTAATTCTGCTTTATATCTATCTCTTATTTCTTCAACAACATCCTTTCTAGAAAGAAGTACAACTGTTTGCCCTAGTTCATTCTTTTCATCCAGAATTTCTTTGACTTTGAAGTTAACATTTAAAAAAACTTTCTTTTGTGCTTTCCCTTTATGAACATTTCCATCACTCTCAACTGAATAAGTGACTTCATTCCGAGGAATAATGCCTACTACATTTGGAGATAAATCAATTACCATATCCCCATCCTCTGTTGTTTTGATACACTCCCCAGACATTATCTCGCCTGTTTGCATAGCCAATTTTAACTTCTTTATCATTTCAAAGTCGTTGTACCTTTGCCCCATAGCATAATTTAATTGCTCTGGCAAAAAGTTGTTGTATCTTTGCATTTGTTTTCCTCCTTTTTTTATGTATATATAATTGCAATTTACAGAGGGTGGTTAGTCCTCTATAAGATTGCTAGGGTTTTCTAATATTCTGAATAACATATTGAAGTTTATCGTAGTACATATTTTCTAAATAATCTACATAAAGAACTTTTCCTTTTCTTAGGTGTACTTTGTTAGCCTCTAACATTTCTACCATTTCTTTGTGACGCTTTTCGTTAAAGTTATTTTTTCTGTATACTATTACTTCAATTTCTTTATTTTTTTCAGTATCTTTAGCCCTGCATTTCATAAAAACTGTTCCACTAGAATATATAGTAGCATCTTCTAACAATTCAACTGTTCCTTCTGTTCCTTTGTTAAAGCCACTACTGCTTGAATTATCATCATCATTCTCATTACTATCATCATTGAGGTACAGATATCTAAGCATCCCCATATTTTTTAGAGCCTCTTTAATTCCATTTGCTCTAGCATTTTTTTCGGCAGTACCTTCATTAACTGCCCCTGCCCATCCAATGCCTTCTGTGATAAAATAAGGTACGAAGTTAGAGTCTGGAACATTATCAGAGTTTGAATAGATCGTATAATTGCCAATCTTTATAACAACATAGACTTTATAATAAAACATATCCTGCTTTTCGTCTTTTTCTACTGTCTTTTTCTCTATAACCGTATGCTCTAGTTTAACATGGGTTACACCAAAAACTTGTTGCAACCTATTAAGTTGAAGTATATAGTTAATGCCTTTAGAGGAAAACCCACTACTGTTCCCTTTGTCTATGAAATTCTCGTCAAAGGGTAGTAATACAAGAGGCATCAATTTTTCAACATCCTCTGGCTTTAACCTCCCACCTTCAAAATCAATAGGTTTTGGAAGATTTAACTCTGTTCTTTTTTTCTCAATTAACTCATTATCAATAGTTAAAAAGTCGCTCATTTAAGCACACTCCTAATAACTAGGTTATTTAATATTCATTATATCACAATAGAAGTCTGTTGTAAATGTGTATTACTGATTTGAAAATATATACTGTAGTCTGAAATATTTATCGGATACATTTTGATATAAAAAATAGGATGGTAAGCACCATCCTATAGATTTTAAAGTATATTCACCAATTATGCAATCAAGTCTACTACCGACTTATCTAATTCCGATAAGTGTTCTTTCCTCTTGTTCTCAATGATATCATCCTCTAAAACAGACCTTAAAGTAAAATCGCCTATTCTATATCTCTCTCCGTATTTTTCAATTAATTTTTTAGCCTCTTTAATTCTTTCTTTGATAGCCTCTCTAATACCCTCATTATCGCTAGGATTATTAGTAATCATATCTATAATGAGTTGAGTGTTTATTTTATAAGACTCAAAATCCCATTTAAAACTGTTATAGGTAGCCTTGATTTCTGCATCCCTAGAGCTATCTTCTAAAAATTCTTTAAGGCAAATACAAAGAGCCTCTCTAATTATAGAAATGTCTTTTGCTTTTTGTCTGTCTTGATATGATAAGGACTTATTAACACTTTGTTCCATATAGTACATTGAGGCATAAACATCCTTCGCCAAGTGGTTTATTATTATGTCTTTTTGTTGTTCATCAAAAGACACGCCACTACCTTTGAAATCATTAGCAAAATTCATAAGAATTTTACCGTTATCTCCCATAATGCTAAGTTGTTTATTATCTACATTATCAGAAAGTAAGTCCTTTAAGAAACTTTTGCAAAATTCTAGTTTTAATTTACTTTCAATGAATATACATATTGCTACATAAATGAGGCTAACGATTGATTTTCTCATACTTACCCCTCCTGTATTAGTTATGCTATAAAAGCAACTTGTTCGTTATCACTCTCGTTAGAAAGTCCTGCATTTTTAATGCCTTCTGATATTTTGTTGTGATATAAAATCAAGTTTATTGCGTAAATTCTAGCCAAATAGGTATCTTTATCATTTTCAGACCTATTTAGAGTCATATCTAATTTATTCTTTCGATATATCTTAGTTTTATCTCTATCACAAGACATTTTTATAGAGGATACTGCCTCTGGGTCAATAGTACATACTTTTATCCCATGTTTGAAAAATACTAAAGCACCATCTACAACCTCATAAGACAAATCCCTCTCCTTCAATGCTATAACGGAATATTCCTTCAAGGCGAAACCACTAGCACTAGCTCTTAATTCATCAAATGTGTCGTTTTCTAATACTTGTGTCAAAGTTGCCTGTGCATGTGTCTTAACATATTGCTCTAAAGCAGTAACAATAAAACTAGCAGGGGTCATATTTTTAAAAGCCATGTGTAAAACCTCCTTCTTGCTATAAGAATTTGTAAAAGCTAGTTAAGGGAGAGCAATCTCTCCCTATAACTTAAAAGAATTTCAACATTAGTTGCCCTTGTACTTGGTTTTTGCTATCAACTTCTATATTCATGTTATAGAAATCTTCTTCGCTGATCTCCCCTAACTCCACATAATCAATTAATGCCCTTCTTATGTAGAATAGTTCAACCAACGAGTAATTACTAAGTATATCTAAAAGCTCGTTCTTATCTCCGTTTATTCCTAATTCAGTAGCCACTTGAATATTTTCATTAAGTAGCAAGTTCACTAAGTATAAGAGTATTTTTTCTTTGATCTGTGCTAAATCCACTTTGCTTTTAGATTTTCTTTGCTTTTTAACTTTTTTAGGCTCTGGCATGTAATCAAAATCATCACTAAGATCCTCTATGTCATAACCCTCAATATTTTCCTCTGCATAACCAAGATATTTCTTATCAACTAATTCTAAAACTGACATGTGTAAAACCTCCTTAAATTTTTAATTTAATTTGTAAAAGCTATTATTTTTTTAACTTTCTAATGTGTTAGGCTAAATACCATCATTTTTTGTGCCAAAGACACTATCTGATTTTTACTTGCCTTTTCCAAATCAATGAGAGCTTTAATTTCGGGGTCTTTACTTAGGTCAATGTAGCCTTCTGTTTTAGGCTTTATAAAGTAATTAGCCTCCTTGCAACAAACGGTTAGACCAACCTCTTGTAGCTTTTCTAAAGCCCAACGAAACTCACTCTTTGCCATGTGTAAAACCTCCTTAGATTAAACTAATGTGTAAAAAATCTTTAATCCTAACATTAAAGCATCATCAATACCTTTAGCTTTGTTTACATCCCATGATGCAAGAGCAACCTCATACCCTGCCTCTAATAGTAAGGTTATAGTTTCCTGTTCTGCCTTTAGGACTTCTTCATTTTCTAATTTATCCATATCTAACGCTAAGATTATTTTGTGCTTAATGCCTTCCTTTTTGGAAATCTCAATAATCGTATCTACAAGATTACGATAATTACTAACTCCTGCCTCTGCTACTGATTTATAGCCAAGTTTTTCAGAGGAAATCTTTGCTTTAATAGCCCCCTCTGTTGCGAGAATAATATCTTCTCTAATCCTTCCTTGGCTATCAGTACGAATTTTAGAAGGTATGTAGTAGTCTATTGGACTTCCAGACCTAGCGTTTGATGATGAATACCAAAAATACCTTAATTTCTTCCCTTTTCCATCATATACAGGCACAGTAAGTCTGTACTGAACTGCTAGTATTTGATTTTCTGGGTTGATATAAGGAATGAAGTATCCTTTGATGGGTACATACTTATCTACTGTCTTGTCTACATCATAAAGAGGGTTATAACGAGAAGTTTTGAAGGTAATATATTCATTTCCTCTACTATCTTTTCTTTTTATAAACCCTGCGACTTGGAGTAAATCTTGCCCAAACTTATTCTCCATATCCTTCGCTAATGCAGTATGTAGCTGACAATCGTAGGTGTTTTCTCCATCAAAGTAGTTCCTTACCATTACCTTAATTGGCTTTCCTTTATATTTCTTTGTGGAAACATAAAGTTTTTTGCTCTTAGCCAATAAGAAGGTATCTAGTTCCTCTTGGGATGTGATTTCAACTGTAGGCATTGAAAAGAATAACATTCTTTCGATTTGTTCATTTGTCAAACCTCTGCCTTGAAGGTCTTTCATATCTCTATGATTGAGATATTCTCCTTCATACTTCTTAACAAGCTCACGCAAGTACCTGTAAGCCTCGTTAGTGATTTTCTTTCGTTCCTCGGTCATTTCTTCTCCGACTTCGATATCGGGCAAGATAGCAACAGGTCTTTCATTAGGATTAACGCCATCTACCTCTTGAACAGTATGGATATACCAACCATTACTAGGTCTATGGCTAACTGCATATTTACACCTATAAAAGACTTTTATCCCATGTTCATTATAAAATTCAGCACAACGCCCTTTTTTACTACCACATACAGGGCAAATTTGACCCGATCTAATAGGAACAAAAGTACCACTATCCGTTTTAGTAACTGCCATTTGCAACGCCTCCTAACAAGCATTAAGAATTAACAGTTTGTGAAAAATACTTCGGATTTGTGTCACTTCTCATGCTTGTAAATTTGTAAAAGCTCATTGTTTTAATTAATTTAGAAAAACAAAAAACTCTTATAGACTTTTCACTATATGCGAAAATCCATAAGAGTTGCTAAATCTCATTTATTAATTTGTATAAGCTATTTATCAGCAGTAAAATAACCACTAAAACATGCGAAAAATCTCCACCACTCAAATAAATTGAGTTGGCTTTTAAATGTGTATATATTTAATTTAATTATATCAAAACCTATTGTGTCGTGCAAGTTGTATAATTTGATTTTTAATATTAATAATTAAAAAGAGCGTATTAAAAATTATACACTCTTTTAACTCTACAAAACCCCAATATAAAGCCCCCACTCCCTTTAATCTATCAACAAACCATACATTGTATAGATTGTAGTGGTTTCCCATATATAATTATTTATTAACTTCTTCTTTGATACTCTTAGATAAATCAGTCCCCCCGAGCCTTCCCTCAAAGAACATTCTAAGAATATGGTTGATAACAATACTCTGTTTTTGATAGTCCGTTAGATCAGTAGAAAAAACATCCCCTAATTTATTGATATATTCAACTAATGCCTCTTGGTTAGGTTTAGAAATATATATAGATAACCTTCCTGTAGAGAACAATTCGTCAAAAGTAATGTTTCCTATTGTTTTAAGCATAAGGTCTATTTCATAACTTTTGGGGAAGTTTTTATTGTTCTCGATAAGACTTAAATTTTGTTGAGTAATCCCTATCTTTTCAGCAAAATCCCTCTGAAAATATCCTGCTTTTTTTCTATATTCGGCTATATTATTATCCAAATGGTTTTTTTCAGTATTCATTTAATCCAACTCCTTTAACGATACACTATATAGTTGTATTATAACATAAATATTATAAAAATACTTGTATAAATCTTGTTTGCTATTCAACTACTATATAGTTAAATTCTTCAAATAGAGGGTATGTTAATACTTTCCCATCTTCAAATTTGACAGTATAGCTTTTAATATCATCAATTTGCTCTACCTCTGTGATCTCCCCTACCATATTAAGCTGAACATCATAAATTTTCATTCCTAGTTCAAACTCAATGTTTCCTGCATGAGTGATATCATCAATAGTTAAAACATCATTGATGTTGCACTCTACAGTTTCTCCATTATCAAGAGATACATGTAATTTATGCTCTATATAATCAGTTACCGTTCCTGTTAACCCCTTATATTTCCCTTTTGTATATACCACTCTTGAAGTAACCTTCATTTTTTTGCCTCCTTGTCTGTCAGAACACCGTATATCCTGCATATTCATATTTGAAATTCATCCTACGCTATGTAATTCTGTTTCACATGCTTTAGATGCTTACATTCATTCTTCCTAAACTGATTATCGGGGCAACTGCAAACATTGTTATTAATATCTATTGCATAACTATTGCCAGAGCTTTTAGATGTAACCTTGAATATACCATCCCCTAGATCAAATACTAATATTTCTACCTTATTATTTTTTGGGGTTTCTTTTGTAACTTCTTCGTCTTTTTTGGAAATCCCCTCTTTTGATAATTCATCAGCTAGTTTGTTCTGTTCCCGAGGTATCCACTTCCCTTTGATATTTGCAAATTTGCCAACCAAATATTTCGCTTTATCTCTAAGAGGGATTAAATGGTCTTGCTTACACTTCCAAGTTCCAAATACTTGATTAATTACTAAATTACTATCTCCCTGCACTAAAATTTCTTTGCCTGTCAACTCTAACACAATCATTAACTGCAAAACATTGATAAGAGCCTTATATTCAGCAGTATTATTAGTCCCTTTGCCTCCGTAAGCACTTGACCGTAGCAATTCAGATTGGGTACTTTCATCATATATCCAAAAGCCTATTCCTGTATCAGCGTTAGCGTTCCCATTATCGTTACATGCACCATCAAAATATACTTTTAACATATTATCCTCTCCCTTCTAAATAAACCGTTTTAATATCAAGAATAAAGCTATGTGAATAGGATAAAACCAATAGAAAGTGTATCTCGGTAATTTAATCTCTATTTCTTTAAAATCTACTGAAAGTAAAAATAATGAGAATAACGAATATAACTGTATAGTGTTATGATTAACAAGCGATTGAATTAAACTGATACAAACAACTGATAAAATAAGTTTATCGGGTTTATCCATCAATACATTAAATAATAAGATCATCAATACTCCATACCATCCATAACTTGCATGAAAGCTCTCTGCTAAAACTATAACTCCTAGAGGTATGACATAATTCCCTTTCTTGAAAAAATGTATTGCTATTAATCCAAAAGCTAAAGTAAAAAATACATTGAAACCATCAGAGAAGTAATAATATGGGATAATAGAGATAACTGCAAATATAACTAGCCTCTTTAAGTACCTCTTATAACTAGAAGTCCTGTTATAACCAAGAGCAATTAGATAAGCGAAAATCGGAAAACTCACCCTGCCGATAATTCTTAATAATATGATATGAGGAAAAAAGACTTTTCCTATGTGATCTATAACCATTGTTAGTATTGCTATCAACTTTAGAGCATCCGTATTGTTGGGATTTTCTAAGTTTTCTTTAAACCTCATGGCTAATACTCCTAATATAGTTTCTATCACTTGATTTATCGACAAATCTCTGTATAGTACAATTTCTCTCTTTGCACCAATTTTTAATATTTATAGTGAAGGTAGAGGATATATTAAATATATCCCCTGTCACTTCATTCTTAACCTCGAAAGCATAGTAGCAAATCTTAGGTATTCTCATTTATTTACCCTCACTTTCTTCTTGGGCTTTTTGTTGCCTTCTAATTTCAAGCTCTCTTAACTGTCTATTCATTATTGCTAAATCATCATCCATTTCCTCTAAATCTTTTCTGAACAATTCTTCATATTTCTTTTTCTTCTCTATGAATTGTTGAGCTTTCTTCATCCAAGTATCCATTGTGCTACTTCTTGTGGAAGGGTTTTTCATAAGCTCTGTTAATTTCTTTTGGTAAATCTCCATTTCAGCTTGTGCCATAACATGAAATTCTCTAGTGTATCTCTCTATATACTTTTCTTCATCCATAATCGGAATTGACATTATCTCTACAAGCCCATCCCTAATATTTTCTTGTGATACTGTTTCAATAAAGTTTTCTATCTTGATTAATTCCTCATTCTTAAAAATTGGTATAAACCATAACTTCCCATGTATCTGAACTCTTGTGCCTTGAAGTTGGTCTGCCATATAGTTGTCAATTAAAGTAGCCATTCTATCTTCATTAAAACCATTCTTCTCCATTTCAAACTCTGTCATAGCCAAATCGCAACTTGCCTTTATGTCATAATCCAAATCTTTAATATTAGATGGTACTAAACTATATTCCATTGTGTCTGTTTCCTTATCGTATATGAAATTGCCTAGATATACGAACTTGTTGGTCTTTTCCATTATGTTCTCTTTCTTGATCTCACGAACTATTTTAGTACCTCTATCCTCTTTCTTATTATCAAAAATTCTAATTTTGAATACATCCTCTACATTACTGTTGCCATCCCTACTTATAATTCTTCCTGTCTGAACTTTTGATGTGGCAGTTTTAAAAGCCTGTGTGTTAGTGTGTTTCTTATTGAGAATATCTGTGCTGATGCCACATTCCTCTAGTATCTCAAGTATTCTATCCTCTGCAACCATTGTTTTGCCAATCGTATAATAAACTAATTTCCCGATAATATTGCTCCCTTCAACATTCTCATTAACTGCAACAAATTTCTTTGCCATCCGTATCCCTCCAAATCAATCTTATCTTATGTATATATTATATCATAAATATTTGTATCTATACAAGTATTTAATGTAAATTTACAAAAGAAAATAAAAAAATATATAAGGCAAATAAAAAAACAGGGATATTTGCTAATAATCCCTGTCATAAATATTCGTCTGATGATTAACTTGCATGAGCCTGTAAAGGTTTATAACTAACTTCCTTTGTTAGAAAATCTCTCTTAAAGAAACTTTCCTTAAATCCGTTTTTCAAGTTTTTAACTAATATATGATCTTCTCCGTACTTGCCGATAACCTCTCCTTCAAACTTCTTAAACTTCTTCCTAGAGGCTTTTATTCTAAATACGCCAATTTCCCCTACATTGGGCAATTTTAGCTTTTTCATTGAAACCATTTTATGAGTATCTGCATCTACAAATTTTCTTTCATTCTTCTTTACTTGGAATAATCCACCGTAATCATCAGTAGGCTCGTAATCTGGAACTTGATAATGTGCCATTGGTTTATCCTCTCCTTAATTTGAATTTTTATATGTGTAAAATTAAAGAGTATGAGGTTTAAAATGGATTGTCACCATCATCCTCAATAGGATGAAAACCATTATCCCCTTCTGTAAAATCTTCGGCGTTACCAACATCATTAATCTCTGATGGGTCTGCCCATTCTAAAAACTCAACGCCATTTCTATCGGCACTTACAACGTCTTTAATGAATATATGCTTAACTCCATCAATTACCTTTTCATATTTTGCATTTTTCGTTCTTCCTTTTACAGATACCAAAAGCCCTCTTTTAATATATGTGCCACAAGCCTCTGCTTGTCCTGTCTTGACTTCCACTTGTATAAAATCAGCAGTTTGTTTCCCTTCCTCTTTTAACTGTTTCCTTAATTCTTTAGAAAGGTACTCCCTATCAACTGCAATCGTAAAATTACAAACTTGTTTCCCATTACTATTTGGCAAAATTCTAAAAACTGCATCCCTTGTAGCTCTCCCCACATAGGAAACACTATTCATCCACACTCGGCAAAGATACCTCCACTTCTAAGCAACTGCATAAGTTTGGGAGGAATTGCCTTCTCTCCTTTCTATAAGTAAAGATTTAGATTTTGAAACCAACTTTAATTTTTTGTAATTAGCAGACCTATGTACTTTTGTCCCATCAAGTTTCCGTATATCAAAGTAACCTGTACTCCTTCTGCCAAATATAAAACATTCTTCCCCTTCGTATTTAACCTTATCAAATAACCTAAAACCTTTAACCTCATAAGGGGCTTGATTTAGCTTTTTTATACCTCCCTTTATGATTTTAGCTTTATGTATCTGTCTATTATGATTTCGTACTTGTTTTATATATAAATACTCTCCTAGAGGCTTTGCTAAAGGGTTTCCACTAATGCACCTAGCATCTATCCTATGGGCTTTATTTAAGTTATTAGTTATTCTTGTGTTCTTAGTAATATAGCCATAAGTTAAAGATATATTAGGATATATCTCTTTAAGCCTGTTATATAAAGCCCAACGCATAATACCCATAAATGTCGCATCCCTAAATACTTTCCCTCTTTTGATATTAAGGGTTATTTGCCCTTTATGGTATAAATCGTGACAAGTTTTACAGAGGGTTATGAGGTTATTAGGGCTATCGCCCCCTGTTTTCCTACTCTCTATGTGATGTACCTCTAATACCTTATCTTTAGATTTACCCTTACAATGACTACAGGTATGATTATCCCTAAAAAGGACATACTCTCTAACATTCCAAAACCCTAACATATCTCCCTCTTGGTAGTCCTTACCTTGAATATCTGGATTTTTAATCTTTTGTATATCAAAACTCGCTACTTCAACTATGATTTTAGAAATAGGTAATATCCCCTGAATTTTACCTATTATGTTAATATGAGAGTTAATCTTATGTTCTACAGATGGGGCTAACCATCCCTTATGTTTAGATTTTACTCTATTTAAAAATCTAGCTTTTCTGTATCTAGTCTTTCTATTTCTTCTACTTCTTCTATATTGTCTTTTATCTGCTAATAATTTAGATACATTATTTCTAAGCTCTAATTCTGCTGAAAATAATTCTTTTTCTTCCGTTGTAGCTGATAATCCAACCACTTTACTTCCTGCATCTACTCCTAAAGTAATATCTTGCTTATAGCCACTACTACCATACAATAACTGTATAGTAAATGGCTCTTTTTTAATAACTCTAGCTTTCCCTTGATTGAGTAATTTTCTTGCCTTGCTAGGCTTACAAGGCATTAATGGTTTACTTTCTTTATTTAAAACATATACTAACATAAAGTATATCTCCTTTCAGAGTCATACCCCTTCGTCAATGTTATATAGGCTTTTTACATCTAATACACTATTCCTACCCTTTAGAATTGTTTAATATTAGACAACAGAGCCACAAACTAGGTGTAATATCCATGGGTGTTATGACCTATATAACGTAGTCCTTAATCACTTGGTAAAATTTTGGTATAACTTCCTTGTGTATTTTGATTTTACTAAGTGTTAAAGACTTAGACTAACTAATTAGATTTACAAAAATGTGTAAATCACTATGGTTGCAAAACAACATAGTAGAGTAATTAGTATAATTTGAAATTGTCTGTAAATATTATACCATATATTTTATATTATAACAACACATATATTTGTATAATATATCAATATGCTTTGTTTGTGCTACTCCAAAAAAGTAATAAAGATATGCCTTTAGTTCGCCTAGCATATCTTATTACTATACAGAGTTTTCCCTCACCAAACTTTGGTAATTATATTATATCATTTTTTAGGAACATATGTTCGTATAAATTTAATATTTTTTTCGTCTTTCCCTAAGAAGATGCCCCAAAATAAATACAGGTACTATGAAAAACCTGTATTTTCCCCTAATTTAATAGAAAAAAAAAGCATAATACTCTTAATAATCGTATGTTAATCAAATTTGTTTACCCTTCTAAAAAAAAATAAATAAAAAAGGAGTCTAAGCGACTCCACTCATAACTTCCTCTGCTATCTTATCGGATGATAATTGACTTGTTCTATACACTTTGTCGCAGAACTTCTTGATAGTTGTATCTGAAACATGCCCTCTACCACCCATGTCTAACAAAATACCAACACACTTACATTTTTTCTTCTCTTTGATCTCATTGAACTTCTTTAATACCTTCTCGTCAATCCAAGCGTGTCCATCAGTTACGAATACTAAATCAGCATTATCGTATCTATCTTCTTTAAGTAGCTTAGTTGCTAACTCTATTGGGGCAGTAAAGTTTGTACCTCCACCAAGGAATGTATTGGCTATTTGTAATACAATATCCTCTGAATAATTTTCGTAATTCACATGATGTACATTACCTACTCTAGTATCAAATGGGATAAATGCAAAATTTCTATGATCTTTAACTGCTATATCCATCATTGAAACTCCTAAAGCCTTCGCCCAGATCGCTCTTTCCCCTTCTGTACTTCCCGACTCGTCTACCATGTAGATTACATGCCCTCTCCCTTCGTATACTTCTGTCTTTTCTTTGTATTGCTTTAATTTCTTGTCAACAAATTTCTTATAGAAAAGAGCCTCTGTATCTTTGTTTGCTAGTAGAGCAAATTCTGATGGTAAAGCCTTATTTAGTTTGTTCCCGAACTCTACGCCTACCCTTTGTCCTCTACCATAAGTAAATCGCTTATTCATAGTAGCCTTCGCTAATTTTCTTAATTTACCTAGCTCTTTGGCTAATTTCTGGAACATTGGATTGTTTTTTATTTTGGATATTAACTCTGTTTTCCCTTCTATTGTTTGAGGTCTGCCATCTTCTGTACCCCACATATCCAACATATCTTTAACCTCATTAACCTTTTCAAGAGAGTTTTTAAGAGCCTTATCAATTTTCTTCTCGATATTATCTTTATTGTTTCTTAAACTTGCATCCATGATTTCATCAAATTGTTCTATCTGTTTCTGGATACCTTCTACTTGATTATGTAGTGCTTTTATTTTGCCCTCTACGCTTTTTATTTGGGCTTTATTTGCGTTGTTACCCTTTAACTGGTTGTATAGGTCTATGTTCACCTTTAATTGCTCTTTTTTGCCTTTTAAAGCCTTCTCTAGCTTTTCTACTCTGTCTAGTGTTCCTGTTTCTCCTGTAATGTCTTTTAAAAAGCTATCTAAATTATCATAAAGCTCTTTAGTGAACTCTCGGCATCCTTCTATTGACTCTAAATCCTTCCCCTCTGTAATAAGTTTTAAAGCCCCATAATCGGGATTTTCTCTAACCTTCTGAATGATATGCTTATTAAACTTTTGAGCGTTACTGCTTAGTGTTTCTTCTTCTCTATCGCTCGGATTAATCTTATATAGAAGGTTAAACACATCTTGGGTTAAAGCCTTAAAGGATGATAGCTTTTCACTAGCTTTTTCCTCGATTTCTGAAATGGTATAATCTGTACCATTGTATAGCTCGTCAATTTTTTTCTTCTTATCGTTATATATCAACTGTTCCATCCTAGTATGATTAATTGTCGTATCAAATTTTTGGGTTTCTTTTGTGTCATTGTCCATTCTGTAGTTCTTTAAGATTTCGTTAATATCGAACATAGAATAACCTCCAAACATATTAGTTTATATATATTATACCATAAGTTGAGTTGATATACAACTATTTTATATATTGATACAATTATATTATGTATATTAAAAAACTAAGATTTATTTAACAACCTTAGCTTTTTGTATACTCTATTGTTTTTTCAAGTTTAGCAAGAGGCAAATCTCTTATTTAACCGAATTGAGTTTATTCTAACCTATTTTTTTCAATCTCTCTCTTTCTTCTTTCATAGAAATTGAATTTATTTCTCCTGTGATGCTTTCTAAGATCACTTGGGCAGTAATGGGATTATCAATTAAAAACTGTCTAGCATTATCATAGCCTTGCCCTATGCTATCCCCATTGTATCTATACCAACTACCTGTCTTTTCGATAATATTTTTTTCAACTGCCATTTCAACGATATCTCTATATATGTCAATTCCACTTCCATAAAGAATATCAACCTCACAATTCTTAAATGGAGGGGCAACTTTATTTTTAACCACTTTTATCCTTACTCTATTTCCATAGAACTCGTTATTTTTCTTTAAAGTTTCAACTTTTCTAACATCCAATCTTACGGAACTGTAGTATTTTAAAGATCTACCTCCTGTTGTGGTTTCTGGACTCCCGAAAGTTACTCCAACCTTCTCCCTCAACTGATTAATAAAAATAACAACAGTATTACTCTTATTCACAACTCCTGCAAGTTTTCTCAAAGCCTGTGACATTAATCTCGCATGTCGCCCTACATGACTATCGCCCATTTCTCCTTCGATTTCTGCTTTAGGCACAAGAGCAGTAACACTATCTACGACAATAACATCAACTGCCCCACTACGCACTAGAGCCTCCGTTATCTCTAAGCCTTCCTCTCCTGTGCTTGGTTGAGATAAAATCAAGTTGCTTATATCAACCCCTAAATTTTTAGCATAATCCAAAGCAATAGCATGTTCTGCATCTATAAAAGCCCCTATCCCTCCTGCCTTTTGACATTCAGCAAGGATATGTAAAGCAACGGTAGTTTTACCACCCGACTCATGCCCGAATATTTCAATTATACGCCCTCTAGGAACTCCACCAATACCTATAGCCTCATTTAACCTTAAAGAGCCTGTTGAAATAGTATCTATTTGTAATTTTCTCTCCCCACCAAGTTTAAATATCGAGCCTTTCCCAAACTGTTTTTCAATCTGCAAAATTGTTGTTTCTAATGCTTTGTTTTTAGCTTTCCTCACATCATCACTCAATAGATCACAACCCTTCTGATATATTAATATTCTCTAATAACTTTCATCAGAGCAATATCGCTTACAATCTTATCGAATAGCTCACTTGGTATTTTATTTGCTTTAGCAAACATTTCGTCTTTATCAATATCTAACATTTCAGCAAACTTAGCCAAAGTTTCTTCGCTTGGTGGGGGCAGTACATTGTTTTCTATCTTACTTAGATAGGTATAACTAATACCTCCATGCTTTGCTAATTGTCTTTGATTAATTCCTTTTTCTTTTCGTATATCTCTAAGATATGTACCGAATACATTTCCCTCTTGGCTCACTTTAATAACCTCCTTTCTCATTCATTAAAAACCTCACTTGCAATATCTCTTAACTCTCCATCATCATTGATTTGTTCTATTTCAACAAGTTGATGTTTTTTTAAAAACAATTCTACTTTATCCTTTGCCATTACTAAGCTACCTCCTTATTAATAAGCTCGTTGTATTTATCTGGATTGTTCTTTGCGAATTGCTTTTCCCGTTTTTCAAAAGGCTCTCTAATCCACTTATCCAACTTGCCTTCAAATCTAGTTTTTACTACCTCTGCCACAGAGGTTTTCCCACTTGCAGGGTATGGAGAATTAATAAATACAGAATAAAATATATCTCCTGTAGCCTCATTTAGAGTTATTATATCTATCTTCCGTAGCCCGACCTTCTTCTTTCTTGCCAAAATAATTGTATCTGGGTTAGTAGTTTTCTGAAACTGTTGGTTTTAAATAAAGTTTGATCAAAATAATCTTTAAAAATATTGAAACTGCATAACGCATATTGATGCAATTTATTGAAAAATCAACGTTTTAGTTGAATTTATTTACATATTTTGATCAAACTTTTTTAAAAATGTTCAATCTTTTTTTAAAAGAATCAAACTTTATTTAAAAACCACAGAAACATGTGTAAAAACGCCTCCTTTATTGGATTTCAAAGGTTTTTCTTTATATACATTATATCATAAGTTGAGTATATATACAACTATTTAATGTATAGATACATATATTTAGTGTATAAAAAAGCCCATTACCAAAAGGTAACAGGCTCTTAATTACGATTAAAACAAGGTTACTAACTGTTTCTCAAACTTAAAGGTATTAGATTGAATTTCTTGCAGTTTGCCAAAGCTCTTTTCCATGGCTATTTTAAAAGCATTAAGCAAATCTAACTTTCTACTTTTCCCACTATGATAAGTTATTGCAATACCCTTCTTCTTATCAAGTTGAAAATTTATCTTAGATTGTGCTACTTCCGTAGGTAGAGCATTAGCAACGGTTTTAAATCTTTCAAGCAGTTCCTCTGATGAATAGAACTCGAATAAAGACTCTCCTATTTTCTTGATATCTGTTAGATCATAGGAATAAACCATTGGCATAAAGTAATTAGGATGTTCTCTTAAACCCATATCCCAAGCCTCACTAAATACCTTTTCGCCAAACCCTTTAGAGAAATCATTTAGAGGCACTAGAAGGTATGAATGTCCTTCTTTGTCTTTATAAATATTATTATAAAGATTATCCTCATAAATTTTCTCCTTTAGAAATCTAGGTCTTTCAACTTTACCATAAGTTACCCAGAAAGGCTTAATGCCCCATGACTTACAAAGAAGTACGCCACCATCAAGATTAGGTATATACTGCTGATCTTCGGGAAGTTTTACAGGAGGAATGTCCTCTTTTTCTAACTTAGCAATAGTCGAATGATATTCCTCTGGGATATTACCTCTTTCTAGTAAAATATCAGAGCCATCTAAAAACTCTATTTCATCAGAATAGTTATAGATAAACTTCCCTATCTTCTGCATTTGTTCTTCGCTAGTTCTCCCATAGTAGAGGTCTGTTTCGTAAATACCAACCTCTGTCCAAGCCTCAAACATTTCTTTTAGTTCAGCTAAAGTTAAATCTCTGCCCTTCGGCTTTAAATGTTTTTGAGGGCTTTCTGGATTGGTATTAATATCATTAAGCCATGCCTTGTTATCTTCCTCACTCCAAAACTTATACTCAATACCCATTTCCTCTAAAACCTTGTTCATTTTATTAATCTTGTTTAAATCTTTTAATTTAATTTTCATGTGAAAAACGCCTCCTAAAATTTTATTTGTAAAAGCTCTTTTAAAGGGTTTAAAAGGTTTATATTACTTTATACCGAGAACAGTTTTTAGCCCTCGCCCATTGTATATAGGTCTTAAAGGACTACCATAAGTATTTTTTCGTTCTCCTGTAATTAAGTCCTTTATGTATCCTGCATTTCCCCAACCTTTACCTTCCATGAAAGAGATCGCATCTTCTTCCCAATCAAAGGTTTTAAGAATTTTGCTAGATACTTCTCCTTTCCCATTGTAGGTGTTTTCCCTTACTTGGATTTTCCTATGTCCTAAAGCGTTTCGCTTAGTTGACTCCTGTAAGAAAACTGCCTCTTTATTTTCCATGTGTAAAACCTCCTGCCTTAGAATTTTGTATTACAATTTAAGATTACGATTAGAATTTTCAATAGCCTGTTTGCATATTTCTATATAATGTTCAAGGATGATAATGTAGTTTTTATCTTCCTCTGTCCTCTTATCTTCTGGCACTTTTAATTTGTTGCTATGCCACTCGGATAAAACATTCTTATAGTGATGCAAAACCTCGCTATTAGTCATTCTACCTTCGTTGATTTCATCAATCCATTCTTCATGTAATATCCATGTGTAAAACCTCCTAAGAGTTATTTGTAAAAACAATATGATTATTGTTCAATATGACATTTAGGGCAGATATCTGGATTTTCTATTCCTTCCTCGTCATATACCCAATTACAAGAAACACATTTTATCAAGTAATCGGATTGATCTAGGAAAGTTTCTGGACACTCCCAAGTTACTCCATCAAAGATTGCTTTGGCTATTTCTTCATTACCTCCTGTTAAATCTAGGAAGTCTTGATATGTATAAGCCCCTTCTTCAATGGCTGATGCAACTTTAATATTCTCGTTGTCCGTATGTTCTGGAACATAGCAGATACCTTCTTTAAGTTCAAATGCTACATAGTTTTTATAAGCAAAACCTTCCCCAGAATTACCTTTGATTATTAATCCATCTTCTATTTCCCCTATAATGTTCAAATATTCATCCTCTGTTAGCTCTAGCCCTTTTTCTGTTTTGATCCCTCTTAGTTTATAGGCATCTACATTGGGATATATCAGATAGACTATTACTTCCTCTCCGACATTATTTTGCTCTCCTATTATTCTGTGTTGGGCTAAATTATCATGGAAATACATTAGCTTTAACTCGTTAATATCTTCTGCAAGACTTGTAAATTCTAATGTAACTGAATTATCCGTTTTAATCATGTGAAAAACTCCCCTCTCATATTTGTAAAAATTAATCAAACATACTGTGCAATTCTTCGTACAAATCTTGACTAATAGGTTTGACAACATTATCTAGTCTACTTATAAGCCTTTTTCTCTTGGAGAGGTATTTATCCGTTTTATCTGGATTAGCCTCTACTAACCTTCTCCAATGATTTATAAAGCATATTTCAGATATAAAACTATTTTTGATTTCTTTAATTGAAATATCCTCTGATTGCTTATTAGAAACTGACACCATTTGTAAAAAACTCCCCTCTCATGTGTAAAATTTATTCACTTATTTAGTTTTAGTGATATCGGGTATAATCTACATTCTGTAGCTTGTGATATTGCTCTTTTCCCTTATCTGTTAAGGTAAGCATATATAACCTATTAATTACAACTACAAATGCAGTAGCAACCATTATAACGCCCATCACTACACTTATACTAAGGAATATATCTGCAAAAATTTTTAGAGCGTTCATTGTTATTCCTCCTAGTATTAAATTTAAGGAAAGAGGGAAAAACTAGATTTCCCTCTAAAAGATTACTTTCTTCTTTAGTTCAGTTAAATCAAATGGTATGCAACCTTTTTCTCTAACTATTCTTTGAACAAAAGGAGTAAAGTACCCTTCTTCTTCCTTATCTTTGAATATCCCTTCCACGCCTACAGATTGCCTCCATATTTCAAAGAGGTCTGTTACAAAATCTCTTAAATCCTCAATATCAGTAAGATTATTTTCAAGATTTTGCATACTTCCTAATGCGAAAGAGGCATCTAATATTTGGGCTAACTCATAAGAGCTTTGCCACTTAGCCTTTTCTCTTAGTTCTTTAATTTCTTCAATGTAGCTCGGGAAACCATTTACGATATTTACTATTTCTTCCTTCAAGGTATCTCTATCAGAAATATCCGTTCCCCAATTTACAACAGTACCCTTTAAAACAAAGTCCGTTTTATTTACCTCTGGCGTAGCGTAGTTGTTTTGGATAATTGATAACTTACTCATGTGTGTGTAAAAACTCCCTTCACAATATTTTTTTGTTTTCTAATGTAAAGTTTTGTAAAAGCTATCCTCCTTTCATGTGTAAAAATAAAAAAACCCTGTGGATTTGTAAATATACAAATTCCCAGAGTTTGATAAGCTAAATATCTATGTATTTGTGAAAACTACCCTTAACTGAAATAAATCAATTTAGATGCGAAAATCTCCACTAGCTCAAATAACATGAGATAGTTTTATAATATGTATTAAGGTATATTAATATTATATCAATTTAGAAATATTAAGGCAATATATTTAGGATAAATAAAAACCTAGAGTAGTAGATACTCTAGGCTCTTATTATTAATAATCCATCAATTCATCCATACATTCATTCCCAATATAATCTTCGATTGCTGTTTTCCAATGTTCGTAATCATTAGATTGTAGCAAATCACTAAGTCCTTGGAACGCCTCTGTAAATATTTCTACAACTTCAAATCTTTTGTCAAGATTATGTTTATTGCAATCGAGCCACACTATAAGAATAACATCCTTAGTAGTAAATGCCTGTATTATAGCCATTCTAGTCGCAATAAAAGGTGATCCCATATCCTTAGAAATATAGTTCTTGGAAATCTCTACAGATTGAATTTCAATGTTTAATAATTGTGATATATCCTTGCTATGACAATTAGGACAATACTCTGTAATGTCTTTCTCGTCATATTCTTCATCATTCGGTATATTTAAAAGCATATCCCCTGCCATATATACTCTACCACAACTATTACATTTGACTTCTTTATTATCTTTTTCTGAATAAACATTAGAATAGTATTCTTTCGCTTTAATCATGTATAAAAACTCCCTCCATGTATGAAATTTCTCTGGATTTGATTAGTTCATTCGAGCAATATACTTTCGAGCCTCTATAACTGCTTTATACGCCCTATTATTCATAAAAAAGGTTTGTATATGGTTATAGTCCGTATCTGTTACTACATATCCATCAACTACTTTATTATTACCGTTAAAATGTCTAAATTCATAAAGAATAACCTGTTTATCTTCTGTTACTCTTTTTACAAACCTCTCAACATGACTAGGTAGTCGATTAAATTGTCTTAGGTCAAAATCTCTTAAATGCCCTTCTGGAACTTCTTGCCCTACAGGATTAATCGTTTCTTTAGCTGATCTAATATAAAAACTTAATTGGGTATTGCTAATTACATTCCCTGTAGATAAGCAATTTGTCTGTTTATCGAAGGTTTTATGTCCACTCTCAAACTTCATTTTGTTTGAGTTCTCCCATTCGATTTTCTTTAATCCATTTTCTCTATACATTTCCATTTGTAAAAATTCCCCTTTCATATTTTAGAATTTGTAAAAATTAATAAATAGTTACAGTTAAGCCATTAACCTTATACTTGCCTTTTAGACTATCTAAGAACATATTTCTTTCGTGAATAGTATTAAAACCAACCTCTATGGGATTTACTCACCCCCTTTCCATATAAATAAAAAAATGGCAGGAGTAAGTAAATGTTCCCCAATGACAGGAAACAACTACTTACCCCTGCCATTGGGAGTGTGTAAAAACTAATTTAGTTAATTAGAGAAATTACTTAATTTCTTTAGACCACTTAATTCCAAGTATCCCTGTGCAAATAACGAATAAATATTGACTAGGACTCTGATCTGCTATAAGTTTTGTAACAAAACTATAAGACCCAGATACAATCAAACTTATTCCCCCTATAAGCAAGACATACTTTGCAATCTTATCTATCATGGCTTTTATTTTATTCATAATTTCTCTCCTTTCTAAATGATTTGTAAAAACTATGCAGTAACTTGTCTTTTTTCTAATTGAAGTTTAAGAAGTGAAATTCCTCTGGACATAGCCTCCATCAGAAGTTCTTTTGTTGTTTGCTTTGGAGTTTCAGAGAAAATTTCTATAGACTCTCCGAAAGCCTCAATAAAAGTATTATATTCTTCCTCTGACTCAAAGTAATTAACATGCAATTCTCCTTCTTCATCATAACGAAGATAATAATACACTTCCATCACTTCAACAGGCTCATTACTAAATACTACATTCTTAACTTTTGACATTTAAAAAACTCCTTCCAATTTTAAATTTGTAAAAACGCTAATTTCCAATGTGTAAAAATACTAAGTAAAACTAAAATTGAGTTAATTGAGTAACATTAGTTAGCTCGTTTGTAATGGATTGGAATTGTTCTACTACGAAATTAGTTATTGTAACTTTGAAAATCATAGCAAGACCAACTAAAACCATCATAACCAATAAAGACTCTAAAGCTCTATTGCCTATCTTACTTCCAACCCAAACAAAACCAAAACCTCCTATAATTTTAAATTTGTAAAAATAAAAAAAACCTTAGAATGATATAAAATCTCTAAGAGTTTGATAAGCTAAATAAATATATATTTGTCAAAACGCTTAATATGTACTGATAAAAAATCAGTTTTAGATGTGAAAATTTCCACTTCCCTATAAAAATAGAGTAGTTTTAAACTTTCTAAGAGCATTAAAGATCTTAGAACAAATAATATGTTTATTGTATGCTTTTATTATATCAATATAGAATAAAATATACAATACATGTATTTGATTTTTGTCCTATTTAAAAAATCTGCTTTTACAAAGCCATTTTTTTAAATTCTTATTAAGCATTGAAATTTCAAGGATTTAAAGGCATATTTCAGTAGCTTTTAGTGGCTATTTTTGGTATAATATTATTATAAGTATAGTAAGGTGAATATCTTGTACTTATGCAATTTTGGGTTTGCAGGAATACCCTAGAGCATATTGGTAGCAACGGATGAACACCCCTTTTCGCAATATGAGAGAGCAAAAGAGTGGGAATAGCGAAAGGGGGTCGCCAATGAACATCATAAAGCAAATGATAATCAACCTTTTTCAAAGAGCTAAAGAGTACCTATCTCGATTAACATTTAGTTTTCTTTTGGCATTAAAGGTAGACATAGAAATATCTAACAAAAAGAAAGAAGGTAGTAATTAAAGTCCCCACTCGAATTACTACCCTCATTACATCCTTGTATTAAATTCCTGCTCTAATGCTCTCTCACCCTTCTATACTTATATCTTACCCTATATTCCAACATTTATCAATACCAAATAAAAAAAGTCCTGCGAGTTATATCTTGCAGGACTTTTGCTTTTTATAGGGCTAAATAAAGATCAGTTATCTCTTTCTGAATTGCTCTTTCCTTCTTAAAGTGTTTCTCTGTATTATCTTCCGTATTATATAATAGGTGGCTCAATTCATGGGAGATAAGTTCTATATTAGCAAATATAGCCTTTATTTCATTGATGCCTATTCCATTCCCAGATAAATTAAATCTGGAAAGATTTATAGCTCTCCTATCCAAGATAATTGTATCTCCTTGACATACGCCTCCAATACCTATTTCATCCTTCTTATTATCTATAATTTCCCTATTGATAACCTTGCCTTGTAGCTTAGTTTCAATATACATTTTTAAATTCCCTAACAAAAATGTATTTCTAGGTAATCCATAGTAATCACAAATAGGATGCAGAAGTTCAATAAAGTATTCTTCCTTCTTGGTCTTTAAACATACATCCTTTTGGAAATATCTTTTTTGCACTCCGTCTTTAATTTCTGTAATGTATGGTACATCATACTTTTCAAAAACTTTTTCATGTAGTATATTGTTTGCTACAAACACTTTTACTCCATAGTATTCAGCTTTTGCTCGAAGGTCTTTATATTCTTCACTTTCTGATGCCTTAACCCAGACTTTTCTTGATGCTTTTTTAATAGCATCCTTCAAATTACCCTTTTTAATTGTCTGTGTTACAACATCAATATCCCAAACACTTTCTTCATCCTCTTGCTCGTAAGTTTCTCCGTATTCTTCTATACCAACCTTCTTATAAACGATCCCACCAACAACAAGTCTGCTAACATTTTGCAAAAATTCATCAGAAGGGAAATCAATAGTAGCCCCTTGGTCGCTATCGTCAATCTCATCAGTAGCGATCCATTTAAAGTTGCTATCTTCATTCTTTAGGTTTAATAGCTTAGTGACATTTTTCTTTTCTTCTTCATTCTGTGATTGCTCGAATAAAGAGAATTGCTTATCTTTCTTTGTCTGCTCTATAGCATTAAATAAGGACTCTATTGAATTTTTCTTTGCTATCATATCTCCAACATTTCTCTTTTCCTCTTTATATTCTTCCATCATTTCATCAGTAAGAATATATTTTTCATAATCTTTTACATCAAGGACTTTGGAGATTACTTCTGCATACTGATTAATTAGCTTGTTATCAGCAGTTTTAATAAATTCTGAATACAAGTCTTTGACACATTCAATGAGTTTATTTTCAAATTTATCTCTTTTCTTGTTATATATGATGTTCTTGCGATCTGGCTCTTGGAGAGTTAGAGCGTTTTTCTTTATCTCAATAATCCCACCACAGTTAAGATTACTAAGATAAAACCTTTGAACAAATCTCTTTTCATAATACACCTGTGGATTTTGCCATGTATGTATGCAAAGAGTCGCATCAAATAAGTGGTTTGAATAGCTCTTTACAAAATCTCCTGTTACCTCTGATTGCAGTTCACGCTTTAATATCATTTCACCATTAAGGTAAACATCATACAGTTGTAATTCTCCATCAGTTATAATTCTACTTTTTACCTCGTAAGCATTTTCAATAAAATAAGGTGATTTTATAACTACTTTAAAGCCTTCAAATTCATTGTCTATATCCTCTATATTTGCCTTTGGAACTTCACCTTCAAATAGTTCTTTAACTGAAATGGTGGACTTCCAACCTTTAGAATATATTTCTATGCCCTCTACCTCTGGAACTGCCAACCAAGACCATAAGCCAATCCCAAATCCTTCATCTGTGGACTTCCAAGATGATAAATCAAGAGTCATAGTATTTTGAGGGTCGTCACATCCACATCCATTATCTGCAAAGGTTAGAGTATCTTCACTAAGAGTTATATCCACTCTTGTAGCCTCTGCCCTTTTAGCATTTTGGTACATTTCAGTTATCACTACAATACTGTCTGAAAATGATCTTCCATTATAAATTTTCTTTAACTTCCCTATAGTATTACTTCTAATTTCTAACATGTAAAAACTCCCCTTCCAAATTTGTAAAATGATAGAGGGGGAAAATATACTCCCTCAGTATGATAAGCTCTGCTAAACTAAATAAGTTCCTTCACTTTCAAATTCGCCATCATAACCGACATAGACATATAGATATGTAACAATATTGTCTACGATATATTTAAAATCGTAATCATCAATATCGCTTAATTCATATCCATTGTCCTTATCCAACTCAATAACATCATTCTTTATTAAGTCTTTGATAGCTTTTTTTGCTTTCAACGGGTCAAGGAATATGCCTACTAAGTGCATACTCTCGTATGATTTCCATTGATCGCAAGTGAATAATAAAATTATTTCTTGTTTCTTAGCCATGTGCAAAAACTCCCTTCACAATAATAATTTTTGTGTTTCTAATGTGTAAAATTATGCTACCTTATCAAACACCTCGTTTACATTGAGTACCTTTGTACCTCTGCTAATCCAGATATTTTCATTGTAGATTGCAGTTATTACTTCAATGTAAATTTCTCCATCTTCACAGGTTATTTGATTAATAATGCCGATACCTGTTTCCTTATCAACGATTGCAAATTGCTCTCCATTTTTAAGGTCAAGTAATCTCTCTCCCATCTTTATAATCAGCGAATAAACCTCATATTTAGATACTTCCCTTTCTTCGCATCTTTTGAAAGCATGGTTTGTGATCTCAATATTAATCCTTTCACCCTCAATGTTAATTTGATACATGTGTAAAAACTCCCCTTTCATAATTTGGATTTGTAAAAGCAAAAAATAAAAGGGAACTCCTGTAAAAGATACAGAAATTCCCTTTGGAATGTAAAAATGCTATTGAATTTGTAAAAATAAATAAATCATGTAAAAAAAGCAAAATTCATGTAAAAATAAACATTATCATAAAAAAACTAAAGGTTATCCCATATGCAAATGTCCTCTAGATGCGTGAAAATTCGTCTGTTGTGATAAACTCCATCAGTAGGAAATAAGTGTCTACTGATAATGAAAAAACGCCCTTAGAGGTTAAATAAACTTCTAAGTTTTCAAATATATGATAATGTACTTTTAGTATACCACTTTAAGTTATTTCTATCAATATTTTTAGACTATATTCTTTTCTTAATTCTAATGTTATCATACAAAAAAGGCATTATGCCTTTTTCTCATAATGCCTTTTTTATTCCTAAAATCCTTGTCTTGCCTTCATTTCCTTAATAGATGTGTAAGTATAGCCGAATTTCTCATTTAACTGTTTATACATATCCTCAAATTGTTGTAGCATTTCTTCTACCATTTTAGTATCATCAACTGTATTCGCCTCTTGCTTTAATGCCTCTAGTCCTGTGTGGATTTGGAAAAACTCTTTTTCTGCTTTCGTAAATGCTTTATTCTTAGCTTTATCCTCTCCATTTTCAGCTATCTTGTAAGCATCCTGTAACTGCTCAACTACTATAGCCTTTAAAGCCATAACCTTATCTTTCAATGGATTTTCACAGTATCTCTTAATGATTTCCTTGATGGTAGGGATTTCTTCTGGAAACTCCCATAAGTAATATTCTAATACTTTAATGTCGTTTACATCAACAACATCCCTTTTATCTAGTAGAGCATGTGCTTGAAGGATGATTGAGCTTTCTAATAACTTTCTATCTGATACAGGTCTTGATAGCTTTCTTTCTATCTCTTTGCTGATCTCCCAAAGTAAATCGTCAATTTCCTCTGGAACTTCTACTTCCCAAGCCTTCTCATTTAGGATTTTAATTTTGTCTAGATCGATAGTTGCTTGTATTTGTTGACTTTTTCTAGCCCTCTTAGCTTTAATAGCCTCCTTAAAGTTATCTTTCTGTTCTATGTATTTAGTTATCATTTTAAGGTGTAGCCTGTTAAACAATGGGTAAAGTATCTTATCTTCTTCCTTCTTGAAATTTGGTAGCTCATTACTAGCTGAAAATATCGCTAAATGTCTTGATGGAAGTACCTTGCCTTCTAAATTGATATCTTCATAGTTCAAACTCTTTAATAGTGTATTCAAGACAACCTCGTTACTCTTAAATATTTCATCCAAAAATACCACATCAGAGTCGGGTAATTTTCCTTCTGTAATAACTTTCTGATTACCTTTAACTAGCTCTGGGATATCTAATCTTCCGTAAATTTCGTCTTTATCCATCATTTTATTCATCAGAAGTTCCATGTAGTTTGAGCCTTTAATTCGCTTATTAAACTCTTTTACAACGAAGGACTTTGCCTGTCCTGTTTCGCCAAGGAAGAAAAGGTTACGCTTTGCAACAAGAGCCAATTTAATCATATTGATTACTTCTTCTCTCTCTTTGATAAAACCCTGTAATTCAGTTCCGATTGCATCTAACTTGTCGATAGCACCAACAACCTTTTTATCTAACACTTTACTCATATGCCTATCCCCTTTCTAATCTCTCAATTAGTTATCTTATATATATATATTATACCACAGGTTGAGTTGATATACAACTATTTTATGTATTGTAACAATTATTTTGTGTATTTGTTTTTTTATTTTCTTTTGTAACCACCCTCTGTGTTGGTTTTAAATAAAGTTTGATCAAAATAATCTTTAAAAATATTGAAACTGCATAACGCATATCTTAAATTTTTATAAAAAAGATTGATCAAAACTATATCTTTTCGCTAAAAACAA
>JAALLR010000080.1_pt1 | contig 36169 bp, 35 predicted proteins | sample 7245931 | NCBI WGS metagenome assembly JAALLR01 (sample SAMN13049201, study PRJNA578106) | oil field metagenome | isolation source: filtered produced water from oil reservoir B9 | place: USA:offshore Texas | collected 2016 | reverse complement strand
GTATCAAATAACAGACCGAGACAAAACAGGCAACTATGGTGTAGATTTTTCCACACTTATTAAGAAATTGGAAAAGAGTAACTTATAGGCCCTTTTCCACCATAAAATCCGAATACCCTATTTTTCATAATTAAAATTCATATTATCTCCCTCTAGAAAAAAACTTCGGATACAATACTAATTATACCCGAAGTTTTTTAAAAATAAAAATATGATCACATTTCAGTTATTTGAATCCATGTTTTTATTATAGATTTTAATATTTCGTCTGGTGTAAAAAGTTCACCGTTTGTCTTAGTCAAGGATTCTATGTGTTTATTTTGTTTGTTCAATTTAGACATTTCATGTACGTATTGCCCTAAATTCAATTCAGGAACAATTACCGCTGTTGAATTTCTAAAAATCCTTTTTATTCTTGATGTCGGTACTGGCCACATTGTTATTGGTTTAAACAATCCAACAGGAATTTTATCAGCTCTAGCTTTTTTAACAGCCCTTAGAGCGCTTCTTGCTGTGGAACCATAAGCAACAACAACTATCTCAGCATCATGAAGCATGTATTCATCGTAAATTGAAATTTCTTCAGTGTATAATCTGATTTTTGAATCCAAATGATCTATCATCTTTTGTGACATGTTTGGATTTCTAACTGGAAATCCCGTTTCGTCATGAACTAATCCTGATACATGGAATCTTGTTTTACCCATTTCTGCTAAAGGATTAATCGCTGCAGAATCTTCTACATCAAAAGGATGGAATAGCTCTTCATCTTCAATGTCTTTTTCTTTAATTCTTTCAATATTTTCAGGATATTCGTCTTCATAATCAAGATAAAAACTTTCTCTCATATGTCCTAAAGTTTCATCCATCAATAACACAACTGGCGTTCTATACTTTTCAGCATAGTTAAATGCAGTTATAGTATGTTTATAAACTTCTTCAACCGTAGATGGATAAATTACTATAATTTGATGGTCTCCATGAGTTCCCCATCTAACTTGCATGATATCGCCTTGTGCAGGCTTTGTAGGCATTCCCGTGCTTGGCCCCCCTCTCATAACATCCACAAAAACACAAGGAGTTTCTGTCATTATTCCGTAACCAAGAGCCTCTTGCATTAATGAAAACCCTGGTCCACTAGTTGCAGTCATAGATTTTTTACCTGCTAAAGAAGCTCCAATTATAGCTGCTGCACTGGCTATTTCATCTTCCATCTGTATAAATGTCCCTCCAACTTTTGGAAGTTCTCTGGCCATTGTTTCTGCAACTTCAGTGGATGGAGTAATAGGATATCCTGCAAAAAACCTACATCCAGCTGTTATAGCTGCTTTTGCTGCGGCTTCATTACCTTGCATGAAATACATTTTCCCCATTTAAAACACCACCCTACTCATTATTATCTTTTTCTTGTTTTTCTACAACATTTATTGCAAAATCAGGACATATTCTTTCACATTGCATACATCCTATACATTTATCTTGATCTGGAATCTCAGGCCTTCCATAATCTCCCCCAATAATAGTTTGCGCAGGACAAACCCAATAACAAAGGCCACATTTTTTACAATATCCCCTGTTTATTTCTACAATATAACTTTTTTTGGTTGGCATTACTACACCTCCAATAAATTATGCTATTAAATTTATGAAAACGCCTGCTGCTACTGCAGAACCAATTACTCCAGCAACATTAGGACCCATTGCATGCATTAAAATAAAATTATTTGGGTCATCCTCTTGAGCAATAGTTTGTGCAACTCTTGCTGAATCTGGAACCGCTGAAACACCAGCTGCTCCAATCAAAGGATTGATTTTTTCCTTTGAAAAACGGTTCATAAGTTTTGCAAAAAATATACCTGATGACATTGCTATTATGAAAGCTATAGCCCCCAAAGCTAAAATTTTTAAGGTATCAACCGTTAAGAAAATTTCCGCTGTAGCAGAAGCACCTACAGATACCATAAGTAAAATTGTTACAGTGTCTGATATAAACCTTGAAGCCGCTTCAGCTAATCTTGCTGTAACTCCAGATTCTTTTAAAAGGTTCCCAAGCATTAACATACCAACTAAAGGTAATGCTTGAGGGACAAATAGAGCAACTATTAAAGTTGTTAAAACTGGGAATATTACCTTTTCCTTTTTACTAACTGTCCTCAATTTTTTCATTTTAATTTTTCTTTCTTCTTTGGTAGTCAATAACCTTGAAACAGGAGGTTGTAAAATCGGAATTAATGAAATATAAGAATATGCTGCTACTGCTATAACTGATAATATTTGCGGAGCAAACTTGGTTGCAATGTAAATTGAGGTTGGACCATCAGCACCACCTATAATAGCTGTTGCAGCAGCTTCAAATAAATCAAAGCCCATAAAAGTTGTAGCTGATATGAAAGTTATAAATATACCGACTTGAGCAGCAGCTCCTAAAATTATTAATTTAGGATTAGCTATCAAATATGAAAAGTCAGTTAAAGCACCAATCCCTAAGAAAACTAAAGGTGGATATATACCCAAATCCATACCTTGTTTAATGTACCACAAAAGTCCTCCCACTTGCCCATCTGTTGGTGGATTAAGTAACCCTGTTGCTTCTGGGGGAATGTTCGCCATTATCATTCCAAAACCCAGAGGTATTAATAAAAGAGGTTCAGCATGTTTTGCAATTGCTACCCATATTATTAACCCACCTAAGCCAATCATAAAAGCACCCTGCCATGTTAAAAATGCAAATCCACTATTAGAAAAAAAAGAAAAAATAGCTGATAACTCCATATTTTACCTCCTGATAAATACATATCATATTTTTTATACTGATACTATTATAAAAGTATATGAAAAATTTTTCAACCTCAGTTTCAACCATTTTTCATGCTTCAGTAGCATTTAATAATAAAAAAGTGGGGATAAATTCCCCACCTTTATGTATTTAACAAATTACTTATTTACTTTTTTTCCTCTTTTAAATTCAACAGCTGATTGTGCAGCAGCTAATCTTGCTACAGGAACTCTGTATGGAGAACAACTTACGTAGTCTAAACCTACTAAGTGACAGAATTCTATTGATTCAGGGTCTCCACCATGTTCACCACAAACACCCAATTTTATTCGTGGGTTAGAGCCTCTACCTAAATCTACAGCTGTTTTAACTAATTTACCTACACCGTTTCTATCGATGTGTTGAAAAGGATCTGACTCATAAATTCCATTTTCAACATACTCACCAATGAATTTCCCATAGTCATCCCTTGAAAATCCTAAAGTCATTTGTGTTAAGTCATTTGTACCAAAACTAAAGAAGTCTGCATGTTCAGCAATTTCGTCTGCTGTTACAGTAGCTCTTGGAATTTCTATCATTGTACCAATTTTGTATTCAACATCGATTTGATGTTCTAATAATAAATCATTAATTACTTTTTCAGCTCTTTCTTTTAGAAGAGTAAATTCATTTACTTTTCCAACCAACGGGATCATAATTTCTGGCTTAACTGTTTTTCCTTCTTTAACCATTTCAATGGCAGCAAGCATTATTGCTTTAACTTGCATTTCTGCAATTTCAGGGTAAGTAATAGCTAATCTTACACCTCTATGCCCCATCATTGGATTTGATTCATGTAAATCTTCTATAATGTCTCTTAACTCTTCTTCTGTTATTCCAACACTTTTAGCAACTTCTTTTATAGCTGATTCTTCGTGTGGAACAAATTCATGCAATGGAGGATCTAACAATCTTATAGTAACTGCATAACCTTGCATAGCTTCGAACAGGCCTTTGAAGTCATCTTTTTGCATAGGCAATAAGTCTTTTAATGCAGCTTCTCTTTGTTCTTTTGTTTTTGACACGATCATTCTTCTCATTTTATTAATTCTTTCTTCACCAAAGAACATGTGCTCTGTTCTACATAACCCTATACCTTTAGCTCCAAATCCTTTTGCAATTTCAGCATCTTTTGGGGTATCAGCATTAACCCTTACTCCCAAGTCAGCAACTTCATCAGCATAATCTAACAATTTTCTTATGTCGCCTTCAAGCCCTGTTGGCTTTATTGTTTTTACTTTACCAACATATACTTTACCTTCAGTTCCATCTATTGATAACCAGTCACCTTCTTTAACTGTGATTCCATTTGCTTTAGCCGTTCTTTCTTGAGGGTTGATAACTATTTCTTCAGCACCAACTATAGCTGTTTTACCCATTCCTCTTGCGACTACAGCAGCATGAGATGTCATGCCACCTGTTGAAGTCAAGATACCTTCAGCAGCATCCATACCACCAATGTCTTCTGGCGATGTTTCAGGTCTTAAAAGAATAACTTGTTTACCTTCTGCTTTTAATTCTTCAGCGTGTTCAGGTGTGAATGTTACTATACCTGTTGCAGCACCTGGCGAAGCAGGAAGACCTTTCCCAAAGTATTTTGCTTTTTCTACCTCTTCTTTATCAAATGCTGGATGCAATAATTTTTCTATATCTGCTGGTTTAACTCTTGTTACAGCAATATCTTTGGATACTAATCCTTCTTCAACCATATCAACAGCTATTTTAACTGCAGCTGTTGCAGTTCTTTTACCATTTCTTGTTTGTAAGAAGTATAATTCACCTTTTTCAATAGTGAACTCTATGTCTTGCATATCTTTAAATGCTGCTTCTAATTTTCTCATTGTATTAATTAATTTATCATATGCTTTTTTGTTGTCCTTTTCTAATGTTGATATGTCTTTAGGTGTTCTTATACCAGCAACAACGTCCTCTCCTTGTGCATTTAATAAGTATTCACCGTAAATTTCATTTTCCCCAGTATTTGGGTTTCTTGTAAAAGCAACACCTGTTCCAGAGTCGTCTCCCATATTACCAAATACCATCATTTGTACGTTTACAGCTGTACCTAAAAGACCCATTTTATCCATGCCGTTAATTTGTCTGTATTTTATAGCTCTTTTGTTATTCCATGAAGCGAATACTGCTTCTGTAGCAATCCATAATTGTTCTTCAGGTTTTTGTGGGAATTCTTTACCTTCTTCTTTGTAAAGTTCTTTATATTTTTCTACAACTTTCGCCAAATCGTCTGCATCTAAATCAAGATCATTTTTTACACCTTTTTCTGATTTAACTTCGTTTAATTTTTTCTCGAATTTTTCATGTTCGATACCTAAAGCAACATCACCGAGCATTTGCATAAATCTTCTATAAGCATCCCATGCAAATCTCTTGTTATTTGTTAATTTTGCCAATCCTTCAACAACTTCGTCGTTTAATCCTAAGTTTAAAATTGTATCCATCATACCAGGCATAGAAATTGCAGCACCTGATCTAACTGATACTAACAAAGGATTGCTTGGATCTCCAAATTTTTTACCTGAAAGTTCTTCAACCCTTCTTAAAGCTGCTTCTGCTTCTTCTTTCAAGTATTCTGGGATAACTTGTCCATTTTCCCAGTAAAGTCTACACATTTCAGTTGTAATAGTGAATCCCGGTGGTACAGGAACTCCTCTTAAAGACATTTCAGCAAGGTTTGCACCTTTACCGCCTAAAAGATCTTTTAATTTCCCATTACCTTCTGCTTTTCCGTTTCCAAAGGAATAAACATATTTTTTTCCCATTTTCTTCCCTCCCGTGAGTGGTTTATAAATAACGTGTAATCTATTTAGCAATTATGTATAATAAATTGAAAAAAATTTCAGCACTATTAATATTATGATAAATCCTCTTTTTAATTATATATTAAATGTGTTAAATTGTAACTATGAATATAAAAACGTTTTTTTAAAAATGTTAAAATCTATCAATTCAATAATACAAATTTTCGGGAATTTTATCTATAATTCCATAATTTTTTATTACTTCTAAAAAACTGTTTATAGTTTCTTTATCAACATCGTACTTAATTATAGATCTTTCAGCGGCTTTTTGCATTACTGGCTTGGGCATTTTTCCACCCATAGTTTCAACAACATATTCAATTGCTTCATTGTTATAATTGTTAAAAAACAAATTTGCTGAGTTTGAATAGGCATCTATCACTTTTTTTGCCTCGTTATGTTCAATATCTCCTCTTACAAATAAACCCGTAATAGGAATAATAGGTTGTAAATTGGTTAACTGAGAGTACAATTGCTCTATATCCATTACTACCTTTACATTTCCTTGTGTTTTAACTTCTGCAAGTGAAGCAAATGGTTCTGGTAGTACTGCATAATCTGCTTTTCCAGAAGCTAAGAGTTGTATTATATCTGCACCATTTGTAATATAATGAATATTCACATCTAAATTCCTTTCTTCTTTTAATATTTTCAACACCAAATCTGCAGTTTGGCCAGGACCTTGAATTGTATAAATTGTTTTCCCTTCTAAGTCTTCTATTGATTTAACGTCTTTTGAAGATATTAAAGAAAATGTTTTCCAAAGCGAAACCCCTGCTAATTTATAATTTACATCTCTATTCATAAGTTGAACACCAAAAGCAACAGGAAGTACTATAAAATCAGCTTGTTCTTTTATCACAAGAGTCTGTGCTTCATCTAAACTTCTCCAAAACTTTGTCTCTAACCCTTCAATTGGTTCAATGTATAAGCCAGCAGCTGGTAATAATGAAGGACCCAGTGGATTATAAAAATTCAACGCAAAAGCAGAAATAAACAAAACACTCAAAATAAACAATAATAATTTTTTTTTCATGTTATTCCTCCAATCAATATAGTTGTTCTACATGTAGTTTTACATCTAAATTTTTTCTATTTTCTTCTATTAAAATATATGATATTGTTGTCTTTCTGATAAACTCTTTATTGTTTATCCCTTTGTTCTTTGTAACAGTATGTTTCCACGCCCCAGTATTCCCATAAAATTTTTTAACTTTATTCTTTGTAATGATGTTGAAACTCGGCTTGTGATTATGACCCATTATTAGCCCTTTTATTTTATGGTTAGGTATATCAATATCTTCATCTGAATACCCAATTAAATATTTTTTAGGGATATAGAATTTATCCTTTAACAACTTTTTTGATCTTTTCAAAAGAGCATCTGATTTTTTTATGTCCCTAAAGGACATTATCATTCTTACAAGAGCTTGCCCCAATTCCAAACCTCCAATATTATTTACAAATAAATTGGTAAACATGTGATATTTTGGAAAGTTTATTTTCAACCACTTTTTTATCTGATCCGTCTTAATAAAATTAACAAAATGCCTCGCCCATTTTTGCTTCAAATCATAACCAATGGAATATCTTTCATTAATATATTCCAACCACTCAAAAACATCTAATAACGGTGAAATATTGTCATAATCTGAAAGCAAATCATCTGGTAATATGTTACTTATCTCAATATTAAAATTGTGATTCATATACCTAAGAAGATACTCTCCAAAAGAAGGCACCAATCTATTTTCATCGTCATATATTATTCTGTTTACAGAATCAAATTGGTTCCCGTGAATTGCCATTATTTCAAATTTTTCATCATAATAATATGGAACAATTTCCACATTCCCCATCATATTTTGAATTTTATTTCTCATTTTTTGATCAAATAACAGATAATAATCATGATTACCAACAATGTATCTTATTTTTGTCTTATTTGATATTTTTTTGATAAATTCAAAAAGCTCTAAATGTTCTCTTTCTATTTTATCCAACAAACTGTAGTCATAAGATTCAACGTATTCTTGTAGGCTACCTTTCATTTCAAAGTCGTTTGATAAATCATACATTTCAATAAAATCTCCAACAAAATTAATCTCTGGATTTTTCTCTTTGCTAAGATCGTTTAGTATATCTATTAATTTTTTATCGTAAACAAAATCATCTCTAAGATTTCCATCACCTATATGTAAATCTGACAAATAAAGTTTCATAGCCCACCTCTCAAAAAATCTCTCAATAAAAATTATAACATATATTTTTTTAGTAATATTAAACGGAAACAATATCAAAATTAAATAAATCGTTACATTAAATCATTTCAAAGACCTTTACAAATCACATTATTTCTGATAAAATATCTTACGGATTTAAATAATTTTGGGGACGTGGTGAAGCTGGTTATCATGCCGGTCTGTCACACCGGTGGCCGCGAGTTCGAGTCTCGTCGTCCCCGCCATAAACCTTCTCGTTTTGCGGGAAGGTTTTTTCAATTTATTTTAAGTGATATATAATAGAATTGATTTATAAAATATAGAAGGTGTAAATATGTTTGATATACCAACAAATGAAGACGATATGGAAAAAATGGGTTTAAAACAGTTGGACGTTATACTTGTAAACGGTGATTCTTTCGTTGATCACCCTTCTTACGGAATGGCTATTATAGCAAGAGTTTTAAAAGAAATGGTTGGACTTACAGTTGGGGTTATTTCTCAACCTAATTGGAAAGATACCTTGGATATTTCAAAACTTGGTATTCCAAAATATTTTTGGGGAGTTAGTGCTGGAAATATGGATTCTATGGTTTCTAACTACACAGCGTCCAAAAAAAAGAGAAATTCTGACGTTTATTCTCCTGAAGGTTCTTTCAGAAAAAGGCCTGACAGGGCAACCATAGTTTATACTAACCTTATTAAACAATTTAACAAAGAAAAACCTGTTATAATCGGAGGAATTGAAGCCAGTTTGAGAAGATTTGCTCATTACGATTGGTGGCAAAACAAAGTAAAACATTCCATTTTACTTGATTCTAAAGCAGACCTATTGGTGTATGGTATGGCTGAAAAAACTATTTTTGAAATTGGTGAAATATTTAAAAATAAAGGAACAATAGATGATTGCAAATCCCTCAGAGGAGTCGTTTATCAATTAAAGAAAAATGATGTTTTGAAAGAAGAAAAATATGTAGAAATACCTTCTTATGAAGAGGTATCCAAAAACAAAGAAAAATACATTGAAGCTTTCAACGCATTTTACAACAATGTCGATCCTTATCAATCTAAAATACTTCTCCAAAAACATCAAAATAGATATGTAGTTCAAAATTTACCTCAACTTCCTCTGTCTCAAAGTGAGATGGATGAAGTTTATTCTTTAAACTACACAAAAGAAGTAGCACCAGAAGAGCTTAAAAAAGGATACGTCAAATCAATTGATACTGTTAGAACATCAATAACAACACACAGAGGATGTTATGGAGAATGTTCTTTTTGTGCCATCGCCCTTCATCAAGGAAGATATATACAAAGCAGGTCAAAAGAATCAATTATAAAAGAAGTTAAAGAACTAACAAACAGAAAAGATTTTAAAGGCTACATTTCTGACCTTGGTGGTCCCACTGCAAATATGTATGGAGATGATTGTAAGAAAAAAATTAAATCAGGTGCTTGTTTGAATAAGTCATGCATTGGGATAGAATATTGTAAAAGTTTAAATCACAGTCATAAAAATTATTTAGATTTATTAGAAAATGTAAAAAAAATTGATGGGGTTAAAAAGGTCTTCATTTCTTCAGGAATAAGATACGACCTTATAGAGAAAGACGAGAAATATGGAGATGAATTTTTGTATAAATTACTGAAGTTTCATAATCCTGGTAGATTTAAAATAGCTCCTGAACATTCAGACAATAATGTTCTAAAGCTAATGAATAAACCAGATTTTATTCATACAGAAAATTTTATAAACAAGCTAAACAAAATAAAAAAAGAAAAAAACTTGAACACTAAATTTTCTGCTTATTTGATATCAGCACATCCTGGAGCGACGAAAAAAGCCGATAAAAAACTGGCTTCGGATATCAACAAATTTTTTCCATTTCAACCTGAAGATATCCAAATATTTACTCCAACTCCTTCAACCAAATCTACAACTATGTACTATACAGAAAAAAATCCTGACAACGGAAAAAGTATTTTTGTAGAAAAAAACGAAAAGGAGAGAAAAGAACACAAAAATATACTTTTTAATAATAAATAATATTCTTAATAGACTTGTAATTTATTATTAAAAAATGCTATAATATTTATATATTTAAATAAATATAGGGGGTTATCCATGTCTACAGAAATTGATATCAAAACTTATATTGAGAGTTTTGAAGAAATGTCACAGCTTTTTCAAACTCTTTCCGGGGAAGAAAATGAAAAAACATTTATGGAAAAACTATTGAATATTGCCATAAAAAGTATTCAAGAAGCAGAATGTGGTTCAATTTGGAAGATAGAGGGGACTCTTTACAAACCAGTAGCTGGGTATGGTTATGATGATGAAGTATTAAACAAAATGGAAATACCATTCGACGATTCTTACATATATCAACATCTTGATGAAGAAATTCATGAAACATTTGACATTGCCAACTTCAACAAAAATGCATCTGAATTTTATAAAGCTAGTCAAATGCTTCATAATAAAAACGAAAAATTGGTCACCCTTATTGTTCCGCTAAGAATTAAAAATAAATTAGAAGGGCATATTTATATAGATAACTTTAAAGTAAAAAAATTTAGCGAAACATCCAAAAGAATTCTGAAAACTTTCAGTAATTTTGCAAGTACTTTCATGACTCTCATGAATTTAAGAGAAAAGGAAAAAGAAGCAAACGAAATGAACTCTGTTTACCTATCTTTTATCACTCATGAGCTTAGAACTCCTTTAACTTCTATAATAGGTTTTTCAGAAACTGTGTTGTCTGATCCGGATATGACTGCAGAAGAAATGAGAAAGATGATGAGAAAGATTTACGCTTCAGCAAGACATTTGAACTCTTTGATTGAAGATATATCAACATTTAAAAAACTAAACAAAGATCAGAAAATAAATGTGGATAAAATCAATTTTAAGAAATTGCTTTTTGATTCAATTTCAATAGTAGAGCCAATAACGTCGCCAGATGTTGAGTTAAACATTAAATATGAAACTGAAATTCCTGAAAATATAGAAACAGATTCCACAAAACTTAGACAGATATTTGTGAATATAATTGGTAATTCTGTAAAATACACTGATTATGGGTATGTAGACATAATAGTTTCGTATAATAAAAAAAAGAAAATGTTCACAATCAAAGTTGAAGACTCTGGGCCTGGAATCCCAGAAGAAAAGCTTAAGGACATATTTAAACCTTTTGTCAGATTATCAAAGGATAAACCTGGTTCAGGTCTTGGCTTAGCTATAGTTAAAAAAAATATTAAAAAATTGAAAGGTACGATACACATGGAATCAAAAGAAGGATATGGGACAACAACTGTTATAAACATTCCATTGTCTGTGAAAAAATAATCCCTAAATTTTAGGGATTATTTTTTTTATGAAACATGGAATTCTTTATAAATTTTATAAAAGGTACTTTCTGATTTTCAACCGATTTAAATTCTCTTTCCAATTTTTCTATATTAAAGATTATCTTAGCAACATTTTTTCTTGTTAAAAGTCTTGCGATATTTACCTTTGTTATTTCATCGTTGCTAAAAGTAACACCACAAAAAGATCTAACTCGTTGCTTACTAACTTTAATCTCCTTCGATATTCGTTCTACATTTGGCCATGTGTATTTTTTTGTTCCAGTTATTACATACATAGTTTTGTAAAGATCATAAAAATAGCTGCTCAAAAACCCTATAAACTTTACTGCTATAAATTGTGGATCTTCCATCAATTCATTCATCATTTCAACTGCTTTTCCTTCTTTTTGTAAACAAATAGTATAACCAATGTCTTCAAATTCAGGAATTGAAAAATGTGTTGTTATTTCTTGTATGTCTTTGGAGGTGATAAACTCTTCATCAGTGTATATTGATAACTTTTGTATCTCTTCATATATGAAGAGGTCGTTTTGGCCAAGAATTTCCAAAAGGTAGTCTATTGATTCATTTTCCATCTTTTTGTTGAATTTATTTAAGACTTCCCTTACAAACTTTCTCCAATTATCTTTTTCCCATGGTGCAGGAAGTTTAGCTGTTATATTTTTATCAAATTTTTTCTTAAGGCTTTTCAGTTCTTTTTCATCTTCAGTTGTAATAATCAGTTCTTCAACGGGAGAGTTTTTATTCATTATATTTTCAGCGATTATCTCCCTATCTTTGTCCTTGAATTTACTGAAGTTCTTAATTACAACCATCTTTTGATTAGAAAACATACTCCCCATCTGAAATATTTGTAAAAAAGAATTTTCTGAATAGTTTTCTGGAGTTATTGTATGTAGTTCGTATTCATTTTTAATTCTACTTTCAATTTCCATTCTCTTTTTTATTTCAGAGTTTCCAACTATCAAAACCCTACCCATTTTATCACTCCATTTTTGCTGTCTTTATTTGAAAATATCTGTTTTTATCTATTAAAACTCCAGGTTTTGGATACTGTTCTTCAACGTAATCCCCGTTTCCAGTAATTATTATATCATTTTTACTAACACCAGCACTTATTAAAAAGTTAACAGCTTCATGTATATACATGCCCTCAATATTTGGCATTACATTTTTGAAAATTATCTTTTTGGTTTCTAAGTTTGAAAAATCTTTTTCATATTTGTAGAATGCTTCTGTGACAACCGGAGCAGCAACTTCTCCTCCATAAAATTCTCCTTGAGGATTATCTACAATCACTAAAAATGTGTACCTCGGATTAGTTGCTGGGTAATATCCTTCAAAAAGAGAATAATACGCTTCTTCGTTGTAGCCTTCTCCAGCAATAGCTTTTTGGGCGGTACCTGTTTTTCCGCCTATTAGCATACCTTCTCTATAAGCAAGTTTTGCTGTACCAGATATAGTAACGTAATTCATCCATTCAACTAATTTTTCTGAAATCTCTTCCGAAAAAACTCTTCTGGCTTCACTTTCTTTATTCTCTAAAAAGGTAGGTTCTTTGTAAATGCCATTATTTACAAGTGAATTAAAAGTACTAATCAACTGAATAGGTGTAACGCCTATACCCTGGCCCAAAGCAATTTGATAAGGGGTTATACTATACCAATTATCCGGATATTTCAAAACACCATCTATTTCTCCTTTAAACTCTGCATCAGTTTTAGTACCAAATCCCATACTAATCAAACGTTCATATATCCATTCATTAGAAAATTCTTCTTTAATTTTTTTCATGACTTTTGCTATTGATATATTTGATGAGAGTATAAGTGCGTCTCTTATATTCAGCTCACCTAATCCATATCCTTCAGATTCTGTCACAATAAAATTAAGATCTTCTTCAGGTTTATAATTGTATGTAGATTCAAATTTTTCGTTTTCTGTTATTATTTTTTCATCTAAAGCTAAGGCATAAATCATTGGTTTTAAAGTTGAACCTGGCTCTATATAACCCATATAGCCCAAATTCCAAGGGTAAATAGAAACACTTGCCCTTATTTTCCCTGTTTTAGTATCCATGACTATTGCCACTGCCCCATTAGCCTTTTTTTCTTCAACTGTTTTTTTTAGTTCGTAATAAAGATAATTTTGTAACTCATTGTCCAAACTAAGTCTTATAGTACTCTTTTCTTTTAATAATCCATTTTCATGTAAATACTTTTCTATTCCATATTGAGTCGTCTTATAATTACCAATAAGAGAATCGTAAGAAAACAAATTGTTGTAAACTCTTTCTTGATTGACATAAATATTTGCAAATCTTCTCATATCCCCTAAACTTTCTTTTGCTTCTTCTTCAGTGTCATAAACTCCCCAGAATAAAAACTTTTTATTTTCCAGCTCATCATCAGAATATTTGCTGTTTAAGGTTGATTTATTGTTCCAATACTCGTTTCTTTTTTTCATAAATTCTAAATCAATCCATACCTCATATTTATTTTTATTGTAAACAAGAAAATGACCCTTGTTATCCACAAGGGTCGCTAAATTATAATCTTTTTGATTGTTAACTGTTGTCTTTACATTACTCTCACTTGGTGAATTAAAAATTACACCAAATAATATCAAACCCAAATAACCTAAAATAAATATCATTTGAGTTAAAGAATATTTAAATTTCATATTTTCATCAGTTCCCACCAGATTCCAGATCTTTTAAAATTTCAGCATACTTTTCGATTCTTTCATCAACATTTTCAATTTTTTGCTCTAAACTTTCCAATTTAATGGTAGCTACTTCTATGTTCTTTTTATTCATTTCAATGTCCTTCCCAAAATAAATTGCAAAAGAAAGCCAAATAGTTCCCAGAACCACCATAAGAAAAATAAGAGCTACTAATACCAACGAAAAAGTACCAGAACCTACTTTCTCTATACTTTTTTGATTTTCATAAGGCCGTGGCATACTACCGCCCCCCGTTAATGAAAAACCACTATTAACCTAAGTATTCTGCAACTCGTAATTTAACACTTCTTGATCTTGGATTTTCTTCAACTTCTTCTTCTGAAGGATACAAAGGTTTTTTTGTGACTAATTTATAATTTCCTTGATTTTTATAATAATGTTTTACAATTTTATCTTCCAATGAATGAAAAGTCAATATTGCAACTCTTCCCCCAGGATTCAAGAATTCGGTAAACTTATCCAACGCAGTTCTTATGTTATCAAACTCTTTGTTAACCTCTATTCTCAACGCTTGAAAAGTTTTTGTAGCAAGATGCTTTTTTCTTCTTCTAATTTCATTATATGGTAAAGCCTTTTTTATTGCTTCTATAAGTTCAAAAGTTGTATTTATTGGTCTCCTATCTACAATACTTTTAGCAATTCTTCTTGAAAACTTGAACTCCTCACCATATTCAAAAATTATACGAGCTAACTCTTTTTCATCGTATTCATTGACTACTTTAGCAGCGTTTAAAGCTGATTCAGTATCCATCCTCATATCTAAAGGTTCATCATTCATAAAAGTGAAACCCCTGCCCTCACCTTTTAATTGAAAAGTAGATACTCCTAAATCCATCAAAAAACCATCAACTTTATCTATACCAAGCCCTTTCAATACCAAATCAATGTCCTGATAAGGAGCTTTAAAAAATTCTATTTTTTCAGCTAAATCTTCCAATCTTCTTTCGGCAATCTCAAGAACTTCGTAATCAATATCAACTGCTATAATCTTAGATTTACCTTCGGTATATTTATAAATAGCTTTTGAATGACCGCCTTCACCTACTGTGCAGTCAACGTATATTCCATCTTTTTTAGTAATAAGGTTATCATTTATCTCATTGACCATAATACTCCTGTGATAATCTTTATACTGTCTCAATAATTATACACCACCTTAACAAACATGTCAAACTGACCAGCATTTATATTATATATTTTTTCTTATAACATATAAATTTTCCGGAAAAAACATATTTGTAAAAAAATATTATTTTTGTAATTCAGCAAAATACAATAATTCGGATTCTATAAAACCATCTATTTCTCCATCTAAAACACCCTGAGAATCTGATGTTTCATAATCTGTACGATGGTCTTTTACCATTTGGTAGGGATACAAAACGTATGACCTAATTTGATTGCCCCAAGATATATCTTTAACCTCTCCATGAATAGACATTTTCTCTTCCATCTTTTTTCTCATTTCAAGATCATAAAGTCTCGCTTTCAAAATTTTCATTGCAGTAGCTTTGTTTTGATGTTGAGATCTTTCGTTTTGAGCTGTTACAACAATCCCTGTTGGTAAATGAGTAATTCTAACAGCTGAGTCAGTTTTATTGACGTGCTGACCCCCCGCTCCACCAGACCTATAAGTGTCAATTCTTATTTCATCATCTTTTATTTCTATTTCTATATCATCATCTACTTCTGGAGTTACGTTTATTGAAGTAAATGAAGTATGTCTTCTACCGTTTGAATCAAAAGGAGATATTCTAACCAATCTATGTACCCCTGTCTCATATTTCAATTTTCCATATGCAAAATCTCCAGAAATTTTTATAGTAGCACTTTTTATGCCAGCTTCTTCTCCATCTTGAAAATCTATTGTTTCGTACTTCATATTATTATTTTCACACCATCTTGTGTACATTCTTAAGAGCATGGAGCCCCAATCTTGTGATTCAGTTCCTCCTGCTCCAGGATGAATTGTTAAGAAAGCATTGGAATCATCATATTTACCATTTAACAACATTCTAAGTTCAAAACTTTTAGTCATCTTCTCTGCCTCAATCAATAGGGTCTGAACTTGATCTTCCATTGAAGGGTCTTCATCAGAAAATTCTATTGCAACATCTATATCATCAAAAATAGATTGTAATTTTTTGAATTCTGCAATTTGGTCTTTTAAATGCTGGCTTTCTTTTGATACTTTTTGTGCTTTATTCTGATCATTCCAAAAATCAGATTTAACCATTTTTTCTTCTAATTCCTTAACTCTTTTTTTTGATTTTTCTATATCAAAAAGATTTTTAAGGTCCTCAAATTTCTTTTTAATTTCTTCTAATCTCAGTTTGTCTTCATAAGAAATCATAAATTTCCTCCCATTATTTCTTCACTTTAAACCTTGTATTTCTTTTAAATCCTTTTTTTTCAGCATAGCTTTTTTTAGATTTTTGACCTTTTTTTTGAGAATCAATAACTGAGGTATCTCCATGAACAAAATTCAAATTAACAGTTTGCTTTTTAGCTTGTGATTCTTCTTTGTTGGGATCAACTCTTGTTATTCTCATCAAGTAGTCAACTATTGTATCGTAAATATCGTCGACCAGTTGTGAAAACATGTAATAAGATTCTTTTTTGAATTCCATATTTGGATCTTTTTGGCCGTAAGCTCTCAATCCTACTGCTTCTTTCAAATGTTCTATTGCATCTAGATGTGATCTCCATTTGTCATCAATTATTCTCAACATGATGAACTTAGACATCTTGTTGAAATGATCTCCAAATTCTTCCTTCTTACCTCGAAATTTATCCCATAATAAAGTCATTAATTCTTCTTTTAATTCACTTACACTTTCAGATTTTATGTCAGCTATAATTAAAAAACTTTCAAGTTTACCTTTAACGTAATCTTTATTAATTACACCAGCTTTATCATCCCACGCTGATTCAGATATCCTATCCGCTACATCTTCAAAAATTTCTTTCAAATGTTCAGTATAATCTTCTTGTTTTAAAATCCAGTTTCTGTGATTATATATTGAATTCCTTTGATTATCCATAACAGAATCCATTTCATATAACCTTTTTCTCATAGAAAAATGAATGCCTTCAACTTTTTTCTGGGCATCTCTGATTACATTTGATAATAGTTTGTGTTCGATTGGCTGACCCTCTTCTATTCTCAAAGTTGCCATAATTCTTTTCATTCTTTCTCCACCAAAAAGTCTTAAAACATCGTCTTCAAAAGATAAAAAGAATCTTGACTCTCCTGGGTCACCTTGACGACCTGATCTACCAATTAATTGATTATCTACCCTTCTACTTTCGTGTCTTTCTGTACCTATTACATATAGGCCACCTAATTCCTTCACTTCATCGTTTATTTTTATATCAGTTCCTCTACCAGCCATGTTCGTAGCAATTGTAACGGCACCTTTTTGACCAGCATTTGCAATGATTTCTGCTTCTCTTTCGTGTTGTTTAGCATTCAATACTTCGTGAGGAATACCTTTTCTTTTTAATAAGTTTGATAATAATTCACTTTTATCAATGGAAGTTGTACCAACAAGCATTGGTTGACCTGTTTTATGTCTTTCTTCAATTTCAGCAACTATGGCATTGTATTTGCCCTTTAAAGCTTGGTAAATACTATCATTTTTATCTTTTCTTATAACAGGTTTGTTAGTCGGTATGACAACAACTTCACAGTTATAAATTTGTTGAAATTCACTTTCTTCTGTTTTAGCAGTACCTGTCATTCCAGATAACTTATCATACATTCTGAAATAGTTTTGGAATGTTATTGTAGCATAAGTCAAACTTTCTTGTTTGATCTGAACTCCTTCTTTAGCTTCTATTGCTTGGTGAAGACCTTCAGAATATCTTCTACCTTGTAAAAGCCTTCCCGTGAATTCATCAACTATGATTACCTCGCCTTCTTTGATAATATAGTCTTTATCTTTTTTGAAGAATATTCTTGCTTTTAAAGCGTTTAACAAATGAAATAAATATTTTATGTTTTCAGGATCGTATAAGTTGTCTATTTGCAGGAGTTTTTCAGCCTTATCTATACCTTCTTCTGTTAAAGAGATTGTTTTTTGTTTCTCATCAACTGTATAATCAGATTCATTTTCGAAATTTTTGGATAAATGGGAAAATCTTCTGTACAGTTCACTTGGTGTATCTGATGGCCCAGATATTATCAAAGGTGTTCTGGCTTCATCAATAAGTATGGAGTCAGCTTCATCTACTATCGCAAAATAATGTCCCCTTTGAGATTTATCATCCATATCATAAACAAGGTTATCTCTCAAATAATCGAATCCAAACTCATTAGCCGTTCCATAAGTTATATCAGCTTCATAAGCAGCTTTTCTATCTTCTTTACTCATTCCAGCTTGTATAAAACCTACCTTTAACCCCAAAAATTCATATATAGGTCCCATCCATTCGGCATCTCTTTTTGCAAGATAATCATTGTGAGTCGCTAATTGACAGTTTTTGCCGGTCAAAGCATTCAAATAAAGCGGTAATGTGGCAACCAAGGTTTTACCTTCACCCGTTTTCATTTCAGCTATTATGCCTTCGTGCATAGATATTCCACCCATAAGCTGAACATCAAAATGTCTCATGTCTACTACTCTTTTTGCGGCTTCTCTTACAACTGCAAAAGCTTCAAATAATATATCGTCAAGAGTTTCCCCATTTTCTAATCTTTTTTTGAATTCGGGCGTTTTGTTTTTCAATTCATCGTCCGATAATTTTTCTATTTCTGGTTCAAAAGCATTTATCTTCTCAACCATTTTTCTGTATTTTTTTAAAAGCCTTTCATTTTTATCAAAAAGTCCAAATAACATTTATTTTCTCTCCTTCAAGTCTTATTTTATATGGATATTTACAAATTCTTTTTTTTCTTCAGTAAAGTACTCAAGAGTTATAAAAGAACTACTTGTAGAATAAAACTTATTACTAAAGTATCTTTCTAAGTCTATAATATTTATCCTTTCAAGGTTTTCTCTCTTTTCAATACTGTCATATGTCCTCAAGTATTTAAATCTGTTAACTTCTCCTAAATATATTCTCATATCTTCTGGGAACAAAGTGGAAAAAATAGTTTCGTTGTTATCATAATAAACATAAACAGGATATCCCACTTTATCATGACTTATTTTGAAATAATTAAATGTACCTAATTGCCCTTTAATTAGATTTTTTCTGTTTAGAAATTCTTCAATTTCGTCTAAATTAATTGGTGAAAAAACAAGAAATGAATACTCATTGTTATCGATTATATTTCTTGAGTCTACCATCAAGAATTCTTCATCATCAAGAGCATTTAAGATCATCAAAAAATTGTTTTTTGAAAATTCATCATGTGGTATCAAAAATTCTTGTATATAACTAATAAATTTATCTTTTTTAATTTTGTGTATATCGAGAATATCTCCAAATATTTTTTCCTCTTCTAAGTCACTAATATTGAATTTTGAAGAATCATCAGAAAATCTTTCTGTTTCAAAATAGCCATTCAAAGTTTTCTGATTTACGTCAAAATAAAAAGACCATTCTTTTCCTTTTTTAAAAAAGTTATGAATTTTTCCATACAAAAGATAAGTAGATTCTTCAGTCGTAACTATAGAAATATCCTTTTTAAAACTGAACCCATTTTCTTGTTTGTAAAAAGGTATTTTTTCTTCCTCTAATATAAATTCATTACCATTTCTTTCATAATAAAAAACATTTTCCAATATGTCGCTCAACGCAGTGGCATCCTTTGTTGTTACTGAAAAATAATTAGAGTCATCTATCAAGTTTTTTAATATTTGAATATAATTTGGGTTCAAAAATTCATCATATGTATAGCCTTTATCACTATATATAGAGAGAGAGTTATCTAAAAGTGCGTTTATTTTAGTAGAATCAGAAGTTAACTGACTATTTAAAAATTCTAAAAAGTAGCTATACCCAATTCCCTCTTTCGAGTTTATAAATCTCAAAAGAGGGACCTCGTTTATCGCTTTATTATAAAAATCCTTTATATTTTTAATCTTTATTTCAGTCGTAGAAGAATATCCAACTACAACAGATACCAATATCAAAATCACAGATAACCTAAATTTCATAAGACACCTCAAATATTACCCTTTTTTATGTAAAAAAGAAATTCTGTATTACCTTTACCACCCTTTATTGGAGATTCTATTCTGTTCATCACTTTAAAGTTGTTATTTTCAAAAGACCTTTCTAATTTCTGGAGAGTTTGCTGTAATAATTTTTTATCTTTAACTATCCCATTTACAACATTGCCCTCACCAACTTCGAACTGTGGTTTTATCAATACAACCATTTCTCCATTCTTTTTCAGATTCTTTTGGAAAGTATCCATCATTTTAGTAACTGATATGAATGAAACATCACAACAAATAAAATCTACCTTTTCTTCGTTTATATAATCTCTTGCATTTGTATTTTCTTTTAATATTATCTTATCGTTATTTCGAAGTTTCTTGTGCATTTGATTAGTTCCAACGTCTATTGCATAAATTTTTTCAACGTCTTTTTCTAAAAGGACTTGGCTAAATCCACCTGTAGAGCTTCCTATATCCAAACAGACTTTATCTTTTAAATTTAATTTAAAAGATTCAATCGCCTTTTTAAGTTTGAAAGCTCCTCTACCGACGTATTCATACTTTCCCAGTAAATCTATTTTGTTGTTTTCATCTACTTTTAAAGAAGGTTTTAGAATTTTATTGTTATCTACCAAAACTTTACCTTCTTTTATTAATCTTCTTGCTTTTTCTCTGGATTCAACCATTCCTCTTGTTGCAAGATATTTGTCGATTCGTATGTTGAACACTCCCATTATAAATTAAAAAGTTTAAAGTTATATAAATAAGTTATTTTATATAAATATTTACAATATTTTCTTTTATTTCCAAAATATATTTATCAGAACTGTATTGTTTTTTTGGTTCATATTTGGGCATATCGTAAAATATAGAATACACATTTCCATTTTTATAAATCCCGCCTTGAAAGTTGATTGTATATTTTTCCATCTTAAAGGTGTTTAGCTCAAGATATGTATCCCCAACTGTTATATTCATAGGAGATCTCCCAAAGTCTTTATAAAGTTCTTTCGTCCCCATTGAAACAAGCTCACCAGCAGAACTTATTATATACACAGTATTATCATATTCGTAAACGTAAGCCACAACACCCTTAAAAGAATATCTTTCGTTTAAGTTTTCTATATTTCCATAATTAGAGTAAAATCTCGATTTTACAATTACTGGGTCTCCCTCATTTGGGAACCAAATAGAGGTAGGATCGCCATATAAAAAAACTCCACTTTTTATGCTATAAGCTTTGATTATTTTAGTTTCTGTTTTTTCATAGAGGTTTTGCTTTAAAAGGTTTATAGAATACGTACGGCTAGAATAATCAGTCAGGTCGTAAGTAAAAGTTTCTATTCCGTCGTATATTTCAAAAATATTAGGGGGCATTACAACTTTTTTGGGAATATTAATTTCGCTTCCATTCAAAAAAATGGTATCTTGATCGCCAATAATTTCAACTTCTATAAAATTATTTGGTATATGAAATATTCTTTTCCCAAAAGGAGGATTGAAAACATACTCATAATTAATCCCATCTTTTTGAAGGTTAACTTTTACTTCATTATCCCATCTAAAAAAGGCTGAAGTCTTTGTTGAATCTTCAGTGGAAATATAAAAATTGTCAGCTATTATAAACACACTTCTGGCATTTGAATTCAATAATTCTTTTATATTCAAGTCTATATTTTCCAAATCAGTTTTAATCGTTTTATTCTTATATTTTAGATCATATAAACCTTTGTTGTAATTAATTTCCAGCGTTTCATAATCTCCAGACGGAGGAATAGTAATATCCGCATACTTATAAACTTTGTTGAAAATGTAATCGAAATCTTCATTTGGACCATTGTAAACAAGTCCAATTTTTTCTACAGAAAAAGAACTTATTATTATAATTATGAATACCGTAATAAAAAATAATCTTTTTAACATATGAAACCCTCTTTTAATTAAAATAATATTTTATAAAAATATAATCCTTCTGGAGGCGCTGAAGCTGGAGCTTTTGATCTATCCTTTGCTTCAATGATTTCTCTAACAATTTCTGGTGTCCAGGTACCTGTCCCGACTTTAGTCAAGGTACCAACAATGTTTCTTACCATTCTTCTCAAAAAAGACACCCCTTCAACTCTAATTAAAATAATATTTTTACTCATCCTAATTATTCTAACTCTATCTATTTGCCTAACAGGATTTCTTTCATCATTGCCAGACTTAAAAGAACTAAAGTCTTTTTCCCCTTCAAAATGTCTTGCGGCTTTCCTCATTTTGTCTATATCCAAGTCATATGGAAACCACCAAACCCTGTTTCTTAAAAATATATCTGGGTCTTTCTTTGTATATAGATAATAATGGTATATTCTCTTTTTCGCCATAAATCTTGGGTTAAAATTTTTTTCGACTTGTTCTAAATTGCGAATATAAATATCCGAGGGTAAAACAGAATTCAAAGCATCTTTTATGTTTTGAATTGTCATATTGTCGTTTGGGACTTTAAAAGCTATAGTTTGGCCATAACTATGAACTCCTGTATCCGTTCTTCCTGCACCGTGGGATAGAACTTTTTCTTTAAATATTTTCTGAAGTGCTTTTTCGAACTCTCCTTGTACCGTTCTAACATTTCTTTGCCCTTGATACCCATAAAAATTTGTTCCATCATATGCAACAGTTGCAGCAACCATTCTCATGTTTATTCCTCCAAAACATAATCTATTGTTATAACGTTTTTTGCATAATAGATTTTTCCAAAATTTTATATGTTATTGCTGATTCATGTTCTATTAAAAGATCTATATTTTTTCCATAAAGCCTTTCATAAATTCTTATCAAATATAAGTTCACAAATTTGGTGATTCTTGAAGAAATGGCGTCTCTATTCTTTCCAGGTAGAGTTTTTGAAATGTTATCTATCCAATAATCATAATTTGCCAAAACATCTTTTGTTTTTATCAAATTGTTGAAAGAACTAATGGTATTTCTAAGCCCAATATGTTTAGATATTATTTCTATGTGATCGCCATACAAATCTCTAACTTCATCTGAAATAAAATCCACATATAGAGTTTTTAAAAATTTTTTCTTTCTAAAATCAGCCTTTAAAAACCTTCGTATATAAGAAATGCTTCCATCATCCTCTTCAACCATAAAATACCCTATAAATCCAGAATTTGAGGATATTTCATCCTCTTGTTCTGGAAATACATCTTTAAATATAATTGTATCATTGTTTATAAAATCATACTTTTCTGTTGTATAATAATTGCCTTTTTCTGTGAACAACAGGCAGTTAAATTGCATTTTCCACCCTCTTTAATGCTGGTTAATAAGGTTTGAAATTGCTATTTCGGCTTTATCTATAAGACCATAAGCCTCTTTTTCATTCGAAGCCCTAACCAAAACATAAAATTTTATTTTTGGTTCCGTTCCTGATGGCCTTCCTATTAATTTAATGTTATCATATCGAAGCTCTATAACATTAGATTTAGGCAAATTGTTAACTTCTTTATTATAATCAATAGTTTCTTTTAAAATATGCCCAGATATGTTTATTGGTGGTTCTTTTCTCATTGTATTCATTATGTTAAGTATTTTTTGAGAACCAGAATATCCTTCAAACTTAAATGAAAACAGTTTTTCTTTAAAATATCCATATTTTTCATTTAGTTCTTTCATATAATCTTTTAAAGTCTTATTCGAAGACTTTAATTCTGTGGCTAAAGTCACGATTAACGCACAAGCAATAACAGCATCTTTATCTCTTGCATGTGTATTGGCCAAATATCCGTAACTTTCTTCAAATCCAAAAATGAATTTCTTCTCTTTTGTCCTTTCATATTTTTCTATTTGTTCACCTATAAATTTAAAGCCAGTTAAAGTCTCTACAATTTCGATTCCATATTCTTTAGCGATTTCTTTAATCATGTCTGTCGAAACAATCGTTTTTATAATTACCGAATTATTTGGTAAAGATGCGTGTTGTTTTAACTTAGAAAGTATGAAGTGACTTAGCATAACTCCCATTTCATTTCCATTAAAAGTAATATAATCATCTCCATCTTTTTCAAAAACTCCTATCCTATCTGAATCGGGATCTGTTGCCAATACAATTTCTGCTCCTTTTTCTTTTGCCAGTTCCAAAGCCATTTTAAAGGCGCTCTTTTCTTCTGGATTGGGAGATTCAACTGTTGGAAAAGCCCCGTCTGCCAAAGCCTGCTCTTCTACAATATAGGTTTCTATATCCAGTCTATCTAATATTTCTTTAACGGGTTTAAGCCCTGTTCCATGTAAAGGAGTATAAACTACTTTTATGTTAGAATCAAAAGATGGATCCAAAGACCTTACATATCCCTCTATTTCATCCATATAATCATTGAAAACATTGTCATTTAAAATTTCTATTTTATCTGTTTCTACTGCATGATCAAAATCAACTCTTTTGACATCTTCAAAATAATTTAAAATGTTGATCTCTTCTATTATTTGTTTTGCATATTTTGGTACAGCTTGAGTTCCATCACTTGTATAAACCTTGTAACCGTTGTATTCAGCTGGATTGTGACTCGCTGTAATAACTATTCCGGCGTCACATTCAAGTCTTCTAACTGCATAAGACAGAATTGGTGTAGCTGTGAGTTCGTTAAAAAGATACACATTTACATTATTAGCCGCCAAAACTTCTGCAACAATTCTTGAAAATTCATCAGATTTGTTTCTATTGTCATAGGCTATAACTACTGATGGAAAATCTTTGATCTGTTTCAAATAGTTAGCCAACCCTTGAGTTGCCCTGGCAACTGTATGGGTGTTCATTCTATTAGGGCCTACACCAATTTTGCCCCTCATTCCACCAGTACCAAACTCAAGATCTTTATAAAATCTATCGATAATCTCTTCTTCGTCATTCTCAATCCTCAATATTTCTTCTTTTAGTTCTAAATCTGCTTTTTCTTCCCAAATCCTCTTTTTATCATAGGATATCTTCTTTATATCTTCCATGTTGCTCCCTCCCGGAAAAATAAATATTTATACATATAAAATTATACCATTAATGTAATTTATATAAAAGAAAAGATTTTCTAATTAAGGTTATTTTATTCTTTTTAAAGAAATATTTAATGTATAATAGAATTAGATAAAAAACTCAGGAGGATAATCAAATGAAAAAAATACTATTTTTAATCTTAATATTTACTTTGAGTATAGGGATTTTTTCTGAAAAAATCTATTTAAATAACTTTGAAAACGAAGACCTTATTATACACTTATACATAGAAAAACCATCATCACCTTTTGACAAGGGGAGCTCTTTAAATTTCCCGGTGATAGAAAATTTTAATTTTTACACAAACTGGTTTGGAGCAACTCCAGAAGTTTACAACTATTTTATCGAAATAATTAACAAAAGAAATGAAATAGTAGACATTTATTGGGATGATTCAAAAATCGAAGATGAATTTGGAAATTTGGTAAGACCTATTCTCTTTAGGAACGTTATTTATTCTCCTTTTGAAGAACAAAATAACGCAGTTCTATTCAAAGGGGCTATGGTTAAAGAGGCATTTGTTCCAATAACGAATGTTGAAGTAAACAACAATTACTTTGTGAGGGGAGAATCTTTTGTAAGCAAAGAAGAAAATTCCTATTCTATTTCACCTTTGAATTTCAAAAACAAAGAATACAAACTTATTTTGAGCTATTCTTATCCAGGAAACTCAAAAAATGCTGTTGTTACTTTCGACATGAATAAAAAATTGCTTTTCAAAACTTCCAGAAATAATTATCCATTCACACTCTTTATTGGATACGGTATGGCAAATTTCAATTCAACATCGTATGATATATATCAATTCCAAAGTGCTTCTGGTGTTGAAGGTTCTTTTAATGTAGACAACCTATTTAATTCTTTTGTTGGGGTTGGAACATCATTTAACTATTATAGATATTCTTTTATTGACCCAGATTCAACAGACCAAACTACACAATATAATAACGACACTAACATTGCGCTCTATTTAATAGCTGACGCTGGATTCATGAACTTCGAATTGGGAGCAGGAACAAATCTTTTGGCACTAAATTCGGGATTCCAACCAACTGATATAGGCCTCCATATTGGAGCGAATATGAAAATTTTTAGAAACTTGTACGTGGGAATTAGAGGAGAAGGTTTTACAAACAATATAAATTTAATATCATTTTCTTTGGGATATAATTTTTAAAAAATCAAAGGTCTTAAACAATTGTTTAAGACCTTTTTTATTCTGGCTTTTTTCTGTTTACCAAAAAAATACCTATAAGAACTATTATAATCCCAACCCCTTGCATAATTGTGTTAAAAGAATTAGTCAAAATCTCATATTGAGGAAAGATTGAAAAAATCACGGTAATTACAATACCGATTATAACTACAAACATATATTTCTTGTTAATCATTTAATTACCTCCTGTAGACTACAAATTCAATAAACATTATACTATAAAAAAAATCTGATTTTCAATAAAGAGAATCAGATTCTATATTATGTTTTTATTTTTTAACCATTTTACTGTATCTTTTAAGGTTTCTTTCATTTTTCTGGTTTTATAACCTAATTCTTTTTTTGCCTTCTCATTTGAAAAAATGGAATTAGAATTCAAAGTATAAATTGAATATGGAGTATATAATGGTGGTTGTTTTAATATTTTATAATAAAATTCAGCAACAGGAGCCATTATTTTTATAAACCATAAAGGTATAAAACTTTTTATTTTTTTCTTTCTAGTAATATCATAAAGCATGTTGAGTATTTCTCTTACAGAAAAATATTTATTTGATAATATATAACATTCTCCCTGTCTTCCTCTTTCTAAACAAGACAAAATCCCTTTAGCAACATCTCGAACATCAACAAAATCATAACCACCCCTAATTCCTGCAACCAATTTTCCAGTATAATAATCTTTTACTAAAGTAGTGATATGACCATTCCCAAAATCATAAGGGCCACAAATCCCTGAAGGGTGTACAATTGAAACATTTAACCTTCTTGAAGAATCTAATACATATTTTGTAGCTTCTGCTTTTGTTTTTGCATAGTTCCCTACAACTTTATCCGGATCAAAATTTTTAGTTTCAAAAATAATTTCACCTTTTGGTTTTTCTGGTATTGCATGAACCGAACTAACATAAACAAGTTTTTTAACATTTTTTTCAATACACAACTCAACAATGTTCTTTGTTCCATTTACATTCACATCATACATTAATTGACTGTAATTTGAAGTTATGGAAACAATCCCAGCACAATGAATAACAATTAATTCAGCACCAGAATTTTCAAAAAAATCTTCTAAACTGTCTTTTTTAGTGACATCTCCATAAAAAATATCTATATCTTCAGGTATATTTTTTTCACCCTGTAATACTAAGCCTCTAACATTTTTATTCATTTTTTTCAGTTCTCTAATAACAGCACTTCCAAGATGTCCAGCTGCTCCTGTTACAAGATAAAGCTCTTTCAAAAAAAGCCCTTCTTTCAGAACGTTATATTAATATTATACTACTTTTTTATTCTTTTACTTCATCGATGTTTTCTATTATCAACCAATCATCCATATTATTTGTTCTGGTAAAAGTAAAAGGTTCAATGTCTTTTATATCAGATATTTCGTATGTTGTATTTTCAAGATATTTGACTAATTTTTCAAAAAGATTGACTTTAATTTCTTCTGCATTCAAATTGTTTTTATTTGTGAGAGTGTTAAAATATTCTTCTAAATCTATATCCCCTGTTCCTTTGATTGTAGGTGTGTAAAAAAGATGTGGGTTGGTTATTTTCTCGAAATATTCTTTTTCTTTATCTGCATAAATAAATAGGGTCAAAACTGACTCGTTGGCTGATTTATTATCCACAAGCTCTTTCTTTTTTCTATAATTATCCAGTATTTTCTTTTTTTCTATTCCATTTGTGTTTATTATGTTATAGAAAGTCTTCAGATCAGCAGCCCATATCATTTCTTTGAAGAAATATTCATCTCCATCTGCTGTTTTTAAAATCCCTTCATTCGGAATTATTTCAACGATTTCCGTGTTGTTTAATATTTCTCCCCCATTTTCAAGAGTATACTTTTCCATCTCATTTGCGAAAGTGTAGGTTCCCCCTCTTGGATAATAATAATCTAGATATGAACCAAAATAACTCAAAGCGAAAAATGTAGGAGTGTTTTTAAAAAATAGTTGCGTAATCATGTCTATCAATTTTTGATTTTGAGTGAAATTTTTCAAAAATTCTTGGACAGGTACATTCAATTTTTTTATTTTTTTCATGTTTTTTTGGTATTTGATGAACCAGGGAAGCAAAGTTTTAAAGAGATATTTTTTGTCTTTCATATAATCTATAAACAAAGGGTTGTCTATGCCATACAAAACATCCATATAATCTATAATTTTCTTAATTTCATTCATAATTTCTTTGATTTCCTGTTTACTATCAGGGAATTTTTCAGCGAGAACTTCTCCGTATTCATCTATTTTTCCTTCAGAATCAAAATTAACTATTTCATCTTCCATTCCATCATCACGATATTTTCATTTTTGTCATATTTTTTATATCCATCTTCAAACTCTTACATCTTTTGGTCAATCTGTTACACATTTCAATGAACTTTTCTTTACCTTCTATAACTTGTATTGAATCTTGAAAAACTATATCCTCATGGTAAAAAGGAAATATATGTGTCCAGTCCGGTTTTCCAAATTCGTTGTAAGTTTTGGACCAATGTTCCCTGATCTCTTCAACAGTCATTACTTGATTTTTATTTTCCATAAAAATCCACTCCATTTTAATTTTTTATTAAAAAATAGTTTCTTTTATTATTGTTTTATCACATTTTGTTTAATTTAATTTCATATTTTGTGTTTCAAATATTAAAAAAATCACCCACCAAGTTATTAAAAACTTGATGAGTGATTTATTATTTATATTCTCCTCGATATTCAGGATCCAAAAGTTCTGCAATTTTCCTCATAGAATATTCAGTTGCGATTTCTTTCCAATTTTCTCTGTTGTCTTTGTTTTTCTTTGGTAGTTCAAAAGGTTCTCCAAAATTGACCTTTACCTTTGAATAGTTAAAACTCTCTTTACTCATATCATCTCCATTTATGGGTAAAAGTTTTTCAGTACCTTGAATACCAACGGGAACAATTTCAGCTTTCGTCATCTTCGCCAAAAGAACAAAACCCTTTTTTGCTTTAATCATAGAACCGGTTCTACTTCGAGTACCTTCAGGGAAGATGAAAATAGAACCTCCATTTTTCAAATAATTTATCGCTTCACTAATAGCCCTTTTATCTGGAGAATTAGGAGAAATATTTATCTTTTTGGCTGTTTCAAGAATTATTTTTGTCATGGTGTTTTTGCTCAATTTTTTACCCGCTATAAAGGCGACATTGTTATCTTTCAACAAATTGTTCAAAATTACCCCATCTATATTACTTAGATGGTTGCCTATATATACCGTAGGAATGCCTTTTCTTTTTTCTATTATCTCTTTATTTATGACTTCTATTTCGGCATATTTGTCTAAAAATTTATTCATCAGTTTATTTGTAATTTTTACTCTCGTGCTTTTTGGCAATATTCTGGATAGGTTTGCATATGCATTAAGAATTAGACTCATTTTCTGTTCTGGTAAAAACCAGTTCCCCCTCTCTAAATGATAAAATTAAATTATTTCTTTAACTCTTCCCACAGTTCCATCTTCTAGCATCACTTTTATACCATGATGATGATTTTTTGATTTTGTAAGTATTCTTTGTACAATCCCTTCTGTTAATTTACCAGTTCTTTGATCTTGTTTTTGAACAACTTTAACCCTTGAACCAATATTTATGTCTTCTCTATTTGTTCCACTCAAAATTATCACACCTTATTTTATAAATCTATAATTTTTTAAAAAGATAATAATCACAACTATTTTTATATTTTGGCCCTTTCATTGTTTTAGTAACCTTATCTATATCTATAGGTCTTTTTCTTTTAAAAGTAAAATATTCATCTAAATTTTCAGTGGAAATATAATATTTATCTTCTCTAAAATTTAAAACTCCGATAAACTCAAAATCTTTATCAAATTTGGCCTTGGTAGCATCACCATGACTATCGTTTACCAACAATATACCTCCACTTTTCAAATATTTCTTGCAGGCTTGGGAAACAAAACCAGCAAATTGAGATATCAGTAAATCATAATAGTTTTTAGAAATTGAAAGGTTACTATTATAATCTTTCGATTCAAAACTTATTTTACTCTTTTCTTCGTATATTTTGTTCTTTTCTACATACTTAACAATTTCTTCTTTATTTTCAAAAAAACTTATCGCCTTTTTATCCGAATCAACGTAAACAACCTCAGGTATCACAAGAGAAGGAGTAATATGAATATATGATCCAGGATATAAAGCCTTTTTTATATTGTAATTTTTTGAAACTTCTAAAAATATATCATATCTATCAAAAGTTTTGCTTTCCGAATGCCAAGATTTATTCACATAATCATGATATTCTTTCATAACATCAGAAATAAAAACCATCTCCTATTTATATATCATTCTATATATATTATAACCTTAAATATTCTATCAGACAAAACTTAAATTATTAAAAATTTATTATTATTATATACTTATTTAAGGTTATTTTCTTGAAGTGCTTTTTTTGGAAGGGAGAGTGATATGAAAAAAACAAATAAATAAAATAAAGGACGTGACAAATGATGAAAAAAAAGAATAATAGGTGGACATTGTAGAACTATTATTAACAAAGGCCCTTATTTTGAACTAAGTAGTATCTTTTCTTTTAACAGGGAAATTAAAGATTTATTGATAAAACTAAAATTAGATTTCACAGAACGCTTCACTTATAGAAAATTTTTGAACAAAAATTATGAAGATGTAGAACAAATATCAAGTTTTTTAAGTAACCATCTGACACCAAATTTATTGTAATTATTTTGAATAAATCGACACTCCGCTAATCGATTTCCTTCGCAAAAAATGCCGCTGCTTTTTTAAGAATTTATATGTAAGCAGTTAATATCTGCCAGTTCCAGCCATAAGCCAGCATACAGAGAAACACTTTCTCCGAGTCCATGACTTGACAGCGTAATCGTAGACACCCTCTATCCAGCTGTGGAAAGAGACTGTACCCGACGCAGAGTTGTCTATGCAGGTATCACCCTCCTCCAAAGATGTGAAAAAAGCATCGCCAAAGCGATGCTTTCATAATTTTTGATTTTCTTTTACACAAACGAATTAACAGAAAGAATGGATACCCCTAAAACTGTTAATACAATTCCTACGGCTCTGTTTAATGTTTTTGCACTGGCTTTGTTTGCAAACAAAGCGGCGATTCTTGCCCATAATAAAGTAAACCCCACACATAGAACGAGATTCCATAGATCTGACACACCACCAATTGCAAAATGACTGACAGAACCTGTCAAGGCTGTGAAGGTCATAATAAAAACACTGGTACCAACCGCTGTCTTTAATTCGTATCCTAAAACGCTGGTCAGCATTAAGAACATCATCATACCGCCACCCGCACCGATAAATCCACAGATCAAGCCAACCACCATACCACCAAGAATCGATTGAACGATACGTTTTTTCGCACTGACAGCGATCATAGCCTCTTTTGTGGTCATGACGGGTTTTACTATGAATCTAATACCAAGTAACAATGTTATAAAAATAGAGAAGTTGCCCATTGTTGTGTTAGGTACTAAGCTTGCAGCCCAACTACCTACCAGAGTAAAGAGCAACACTGTAGTCATCATGACGAGTCCGTTGTGAATATCGAGGTTTTTATTCTTCCCATAGGTGTACGCGCTGACTGCGCTTGCTAATACATCGCTTGCGAGGGCAATTCCGACTGCTTCATATGCTGGAACGCCCAGAAAAGCAATAAGCATAGGGCTGATGACAGCTGCCGCACTCATCCCAGCAAAGCCAGTTCCCAATCCAGCACCCATTCCTGCAAAAAAACAAACTAATACTTTTACAATCATTGCATATATTCCTCCAAATACTTTTTTATATTGCTTTCCATCAGCAGAATATAAGAGTTAATAAACGACTTTTTCTCTGCGTTGAAACCATCCATAACCATATCAGCAAGAGTCATACTGTTTTTTTCGCCCTTCTGCTACGATGGCATTCGCCTTTTCTGTCAGGCATAAATAAATCTTTCTTTTGTCGCTTTCTTCAGAGGATTTTACGATATAACCGCTCTTTTCTAACGACTTCAAAGAAGTGATTACATAAGATTTAGCCAAATAGCGAATATTAGAGATCTTGGCAACAGTGTCAAACTTTGGGTTATTCACCAGAAAAAGAAGGATATCCCACACATTCATTGACACCATAACAAACACCTCAAAATGGCTCCAAAAAGAAAGTTCTTTTTAATACCATTTTAGCACTTTCCCTTTTCGATGTCTATACCTTTCACGCAGTTTTTGGGAAAAATGCTGGAAAAAGTCAAAAATAATGTCTGAATTCTTTAACATTCTCGAATGTATAGACAACCAAGACACGTACTTTGTTATGGGAGAAAACATATAATTTTTAATAACTGAGTATATTTATATAAAAAAGTCAACTATTCGATTTTTCCAAACAGTTGACTTTTTTAAATTTATTCATCTGAAAAAAGATTTTGAAAAGTTTTCACTGTGAGCTTTATCAAAGCCTTTAAAACTTCGATGTCTATATCATCCACCTTGTTGATATAAACACATCCTTTACCCTTTTTATGCTTACCAAAATTATCAAGAAGCTTATCTCTTTCCTCGCTTTCATACAACAAATACAAACTTATTTTAGATTTTCTGGGAGAAAAACCTGCTAATGGTGCTTCTCCTTCATGTCCTGATTTATATTTATAATGGTATTTCCCAAATCCTATAATATCAGTTCCCCAAATGGCAGGTTTAAATCCAGTTGCTTCTTCAAAAATTTTTAATAACTTGTAGGCATCTTTTTTCTTCTTTTCATTATCTATACTTTCTATAAAATCAACAACGCTCTTGTCAGTTTCTTTTGTTTTTGCTTCGTACATAAATATACCTCCCAAATATCTAATTCAAGCATATCTGTATCTTTTTATTTAGTTAAATATTTCATTATCAATTATACATTAAAAAACCTTCTCAAAATTAAAATCATTTTGAGAAGGTAATGATTTTTACAAAAATATTTATATGAGCTCTGATATGAGTATTTTTGTAACAAGTTTTTTTCTATAACTCTTTTGTAAAAATAATCTCCAAAGCTTCATTTTCCAAAATAAGACTACCAGAATCTTTATAACCCAATTTTCTATAAAAATGTTGCGCCATTTCGTTTGACAATGTTGAAGTCATGATAAATTCATGTCCATTAGCTTTCATATCTCTTTCCCAAAATGTAACTAATTTTTTCCCAATTCCTTTTCCTCTATAATTTTCATCCATTACCAACATATTCATAAATGGAATACTATCCCAAAAATAACCATATCTTAGCCACCCAATAATTTTATCAGCTGCCTTAACTATAATTACCTCTTTATCCTTTATTTTTTTATACAGCATTTCCTCTGATATATTTTTATCATACTTTTTTATTTTTTCAAAACAATCACTATCTGCATATTCAAACTTATACATTTATTAGCCTCCACTATTAAAAACTATTTTTCATATTCATAAACCTTTTTCTATTATATTCTACATTAAAAATCAAATAAAACCCCATTCTTTCGAATGGGGGTTGAAATATTTTATAAAATTTTATATTTTTTCTAATAGTGCTACTGATTCAAGCTTATAAGATTGGTGTTTTTGGCTTATTTTTGAGTGTTAAGTTTTTGGAAAAATATCGATCAGATTTTGGCTGTTTTTTAAATCATGGTATAAAGTAACATATCGGTCAATAATAAACATAGTAATTTTATTTATTTTTATCTTTCGGATTGATCCTAATACTTATTAAATGCTTTAAATCATTTAAGACAGATTTATCTTTGACCTCTATCATCAACCATCTGCCTATAGCTGAATAAGCTGTCCTATCATAAACTTCTTTTACATATGTAGTAAATAATCCCGCATCCATTTTCTTTTTTACTTCTTCTTCCTCTTTACGCCCAATAACCACCAAAGCTATAAAATAGCCCGCCATCGGATAAAGGGTACACAAAGACTTGTTGCTTTTCTTGTACTTCACATTCCATCCCGGTTGTGCCGAGCATTTACTGTAGGCGATTTGAGGTTTAACTTGGTATACTTCTTCAATATAGTCAGTTAGTTCATTCCATATTGATTTTGCATCACCTAGATATTCTCGGATATCTTCGACATAAGGAATATGGTCGGCATCGAATATTTCATTCCACTTCATAAACACCACCCATTCTTTTAAACATTGAAATTCCAATAGACTCTTTAAACTCATTTCCGCTATTTCAAGAAGCAAAGAGATATAGAAACGCATCTATACCCCTCATGGTAAGTTCCTTCTTCAGTATTTAAATGTGGAGCTCATCTCGTCATAACCTACCTGTGTCTCTCATCGAAACAGGAACAACCCATATCTCCATATAAGCTAAGTCCGTCGTGGTCTTATAATACTTTTCCACAGAAAAAGGCTGTGTTGTTAGCCCTTTGTTTGGCAGCCACGTTCTAAAAAGATAGTTCATGGCTTTGTCCAATGCAGAAGTGGTAAGTTCATTAAAATTCTCAGCTTCAAAACTACATACCACGTACTCATCTGCAGGCAATTTCCATGTAATAAAATTCTTATCAACAGATATATTCGGATCAGCAGCACCCCCAACAAAATAAGTAAAAGTTCCATTATCTTTTTCACTTATCATAGACACCCCTATTTCTATACCATCTGGCAATAAATTAGGAATACTCGCTTTGCAACTATGAAATGAATTCCATAACTGACCGGGCACATCTATGCCTGTCACTTCACCAACAGGCGTTTGAGATATCTTAACTTGAGTAGAAAGACCGACATAAATTTCATCCACTTCTATTTTCCTGCGGGTAATTTCCAGAACTATGCTGTCATTAATAAGCGGTACATCTTCATCAATCATGGTGTAATTAAGCATTAACTCTGGTTTCATAATCTGATTAAGTCGGACGGGTTTGGCCCGAAATTCAGTTGGTGTTATACCATACGCACCCTTAAATGCTCGAGAAAAAGTCTCGTGTGAAGAAAACCCGAAATCCAAAGCAACATCAATAATTCGCTTATTTTTATCCTGTAATGCTTCAGAAGCCATAGCTAAACGACGAAGCTTTATATATTCGTTTACTGGTTTTTTTACCAATCTTTTAAACAAACGTTGAAAATAAAATTGTGAAAGTCCAGCTATTTTCGCAAGCATTTCAATTTTAATTTCTTCAGACAAATTTTCTTCAATAAAATCCACAGTTTTTTGAATTTGTTCCCATGCATGCATCATAAGCACCTCCTTATTACTAGTATAGCATTATGCTTATGTTATTCGCTTGACCCACAATGCCTTTTTATTAGATTTCTTTTACAGACATAAAATGATTATTGCCCATACCCATATAATTGTCAGTAAAAAAATGTAAAAAAAGAGAAAAAACAACCATATCTCAGCCACTGAATAATTTTATCATCTGCCTTAACTATAATTACCTCTTTATCATTTATTTTTTTATATAGCATTTTCTCTGATATGTGTTTATCATAATTTTTTAGTTTTTCAAAACAATCACTATCAGCATATTCATAATTATACATTTAAGACCCCCACTATTAAAAACTATTTTTCATATTTATACATTTTTTCTATTATATTCTACATTAAAAATCAAATAAAACCCCATTCTTTTGAATGGGGTTTGAGTATTTTATAAAATTTTATATTTTTTCTAATAGTGCTACTGATTCAAGGTGGGTCGAGAGGACAGTATTGATGTCTTTCGAGCCGTCCGTTCTCGGAAACAAATCCACGGCATTTTTTCATTCGAGGTATTGGGGAACATATCGACTTGAATCATTTTACTTTAAGCCTTTA
>JAALLR010000076.1_pt1 | contig 37113 bp, 38 predicted proteins | sample 7245931 | NCBI WGS metagenome assembly JAALLR01 (sample SAMN13049201, study PRJNA578106) | oil field metagenome | isolation source: filtered produced water from oil reservoir B9 | place: USA:offshore Texas | collected 2016 | reverse complement strand
AACAACTATCAACAAACAACTAACAACAGAAATCTCTGATTTCTATTCTTCCAACAACTAACAACGAACAACCAACAACTAACAACAGAAATCTCTGATTTCTATTCTTCCATCTGAAAAAGCTTTTAGCTTTTTATTTAATTTAGACTTATTATGTTATAATTAAAATGATTTCAAAATATAACATAAGGAGGTTATTTTATGAATAAAATAATTATTGGAGCAAAACCTTTTAACGAACAGAAAATATTGGTAAATATTATTTCTAAATTATTAGAAATAAAAGGAATTGAATCGGAAGTAAAAGTAAGTGAACCTGTACTTGAAGCTAACTATAATTCTATTAAAAGTGGAGAAATTGATTTTTATATTGAATATTCTGGTACTATATATAATGCTTTATTCAATTTAGAGGAAATGAAAAATTGGGATAATGATTTAGTTTTAGAAAGAGTTTCTAAAAGATTAGAAAAAGATAATATGATGTTATTAACAGATTTAGATTATGAAAGTGGATTTGTAATTACTTCAAAAATAAAAATAGATGATATAAATACTATTTCTGAGTTGTCTAAAAATAGTGAAAAATACATTTTTTCCTGTCCAAAACCATATATTACAAGAAAAGATGGACTTCCTGCATTAAACAGGGCTTATAAATTGAAGTTTAAAGATATTGTTCCATATCAGCCGGATGAAATGTATAAAGCTTTATTAAATGAAGAAGTAGATTTTATCACTGGATTTACTACTGATTCAAGGGTAATTGAGCACGAACTATTTTTAATAGAAGATGACAAAAATGCATTACCGCCTTATGAAGCTATTATTATTGCAAAAAAAGGGCTAGATGATAGCGTGCAAGAAGTATTGAAAGATTTAAAGGGGAAAATAAGTAATGAGATAATCAGAAAACTCAATTATATGTTTGATTTTGAAAATAAAAGTACTGAAGAAATCGCAAATTATTATATAAAAAACATGGTAGATTAATCTACCATGTTTTTTATTGTGAATAGAGTACTTCCAGATCCAGACATCAAACAAAAAGTGTTCTTATTTTCTAACCTATTTTTATTATCGTAAATACTCGGGTTCAAAGGGAATACTACTTGTTCGAAAATATTGAATAAGTTAAATTTTATATTTTTAATGTCTTTATTTTTCAGCGCTTTGTATAAGTCATGAGGATTTCCATTGTGTATTAAACTTGACCAATTTTTGTCTATTAACTTGTACATTTCTCCTGTGTTTATAACTATTCCTTGAGGGTGAATATCTATATCTAAATCTAAAGGTTCAAGATATTCTAAATCTTCTCCAATAGATTTACCTATAGCAGTTCCGTTAAATATCATAAATGGAACATCAGCTCCAACCTTAGCACCTATTTTGATTATATCGCTGTCGCTAATTTGGTATGGTTCTTTTAAAAAACGAAGAACAGCAGCTGCATCTGCTGATCCTCCTCCAAGGCCTCCACCTTGAGGTATATGTTTTTCTAAAGAAATATTAAGGTTAAATTTGAATCCCGTTTCATTTTTAAATGTATCTATGGTTTTTTTTATGATGTTGTTTTTCCAAGGTATGTTGAAATTTTTATTTGATGTAAAGTATTCTTTTTCAGAAAAATTGATGTCTAAAACATCGTGCATTTTAATTGTATTGAAAAGAGTTACTATTTCATGATATCCGTCTTTTTTCTTTCCAACAACATCGAGATATAAATTTATTTTTGCTGGGGCTTTAATTTTCATTTTTCCCCACTATTGGTACTTCTAAAGCTTTTAAAGATACTTTAGTCCAATCTTCCATCTTTGTAGTATCTAATTTAACTATTTCTGAAGGAAGCATCCAATCACTTTCAAAGTTTTCTTTTTCATTTATCTCTGCATCGTTTACTTTTGCAAGAAATAATATGCCCATATGTACTCTGGAAACAGGATTTGAACTATCGTATATAATTCCAATATATTCCAATTTGTTTAATTTGTTGATTATTAATTCTTCGTTAATCTCTCTGTTTAATCCGTTGAAAAATGTCATTTCTGCTGAATCTTCTTCTTCATCTACGGGGTTTATATGACCTCCAATTCCTACAGAAATTTTGTCGTGAAGCCTTTTTTCAGACTGATTTTTAGTCCTTTTAACAACTAAAATTTCACCAGTTTCTTTTTGAAATACGACATAAGGAATTAATTGTCTGAGTGTTTCATCATTTTCAACGTCTTCTCTGTTTTTAAAATATGAATTTTCAAAGATTTGTTTGAGGTCTACAAACTTTATTTCATTGAAAGATTTCAAGTTTCCAAAACTTTTTTTAATCAAATCTGTTGGGCACACCCAAACTTTTTCAGACAATTAAATTACCTCCACTGTAATGTTTTGGTTTGTGTATATACATATTTCACCTGCAATTAATAATGATTGTTTTGCCACTTCTTCAGCGTCCATATCAGTATATCTCGTTAAAGCTTTTGCTGCTGCTTGAGCATAAGCTCCTCCGCTACCAATAGCCAAAATATCTTCTTCTGGTTCCATAACTTCGCCATTTCCTGAAATTAATAATAAATGATCTTTATCAGCTACCATAAGCATTGCTTCTAACTTTCTTAATGCTTTGTCCATTCTCCATTCTTTTGTAAGTTCTATAGCTGCTTTTAAAAGATTTCCATTTGAAGCCCTATATTTTCCTTCAAATCTTTCATATAAGGCAAAAGCATCTGCAACAGAACCAGCAAATCCAGAAATAACATTTCCGTCCCCAAGTCTTCTGACTTTTCTTGCGGTTCCTTTGAATATTGTGTCTCCCATTGTTACTTGTCCGTCACCTGCAATTACTGTTTTTCCGTTTTTTCTAACACCAACAATTGTTGTTCCTTCTAATTTCACTTACATCACCTCTATTATTTTATGTGATTATTTATAAAAATATTGATCAATTTATCAAAATTTATTCCGTGAGCGTTTGCAGAAATTGGTAAATCACTCAATTTTGTTAAACCTGGTACTGTGTTAACTTCTAAAACATATATCTTTTCTTCAGATATTATAAAATCTATTCTCAGCATATCTCTAAAATATAAAACTTCTCTTAAAGTAAAAAAAATATTTTCAATTTGCTTTTTATAATTTTTATGAACTTCGTGGTTTATAGTTAATTTTGCTTTTCCTTCAGTATATTTTGCATTATAATCATAGAACTCATTTTTTGGTATTATTTCTAATAAAGGTAGAATTATGAATTCCCCAGATTTCTCTATTATAGAAAGTGTGAATTCTCTTCCTTTGACATATTTTTGTATTAAGGTGTCGCCAAACGTATCTATATTTATTTTGAGATATTTTTTATAATTACTTTGATCATGGATTATGTATATGCCTTTACTTGAACCACCTCTTCTTGGTTTTAATATTAAAGGAAAATCAAATGGTGGATTTATATATTTATCTGTTTTTATCGTTTTAGGAATATTCAATTTTTCAAAAAAAATGTTGTAAAAAAGGTATTTATCGAAACATATGTTGCAAGTTTCTGATGGAGATGATGTGTATTTTTTGTCAAATATATCTAGATATCCTTGTAATTTTCCATCTTCACCAAATTCACCGTGTACTATATTCAAAATAAGATCTTTGTTTATGATCTTTTCATGAAGTTGTATATCATTACTTTCAAATTTTTCATAATTATATCCTAAATTTTTTAAAGACTTTTCAACATTTTCAAGACTTTTTATAGAAATTTCTTTTTCATTGGAGTTTCCTCCATAGATGACCCCTATTTTCAATCTTCTTCTATCTCCTCTTTATCATAGAATGTTTTTGTTTTAGGATTGTATAATTTTTCTTCTCTTTGTTTATAATAATAGAATAATGGATCTCCAGTTTCTGGATCGTTGAAACCAGATGGTTCATTCCAGAACATCTCTCCACAATCTTTGTTTGTACACTTAAAGTATATTTTACCTCTTTTGCTTTTCATTTTTCCAACTTCTGAACCACAAACAGGGCAATTGCCTCTTGCAGGAACTGATTTAGTGAATTTACAGTCAGGATAGTTAGAACATGCTATAAATTCTCCAAATCTACCTTTTTTGAGTACCAATTCAGAACCACATTTAGGACATTTTTCACCTATTTCAACATTATTATTCTCTTTGAAATCTTTCAAAAATTCTGATATGTACAATTTATCATTCAGAGTTATTCCATAAGCATAGAAAGGTATTTTTTGGGTTTCCTTACAATCTTTTTCTTCACAAGACAAGTAAAAGCCATATCTTCCAAAATTTAGTTTCATTTGTCTATCACATTTTGAGCATTTAACATCACTCATGTAGTTTATGTCTAATTTATCTTCTTTTATTTTCTTTTCAGCATTCTCAAAAAAGTTTTCAAAATTAGAATAAAATTCATTCAATACTTTTTTAGAATTATTTTCACCTTCTTCTATTTCATCTAAATCTTTTTCCATTCTTGCTGTAAAATTGATATCCACTATTTCTGGAAAGTTATTTTCTAAAAAGTCATTTACAATGAATCCAGCAATGGTTGGCCTTAAATATTTTTTTTCAAATTTATTCACATATTTTCGGGTTAACAAAGTACTTATTATTGTTGAATATGTTGATGGCCTTCCAACACCATTTGACTCTAATTCTTTAACTAATGTAGCTTCAGAAAATCTTGAAGGAGGAGTAGTTTCTTTTTGCTCTGTTTTTAAATGTTTTTTATCAACTTTTTCAGCTTCTTGCATTTCAAATTCGATCTCCGAATTTCCATAATTCCAAAATTTTTCAAATCCATCAAAAATTCTTTTTTTGGATGTGATTTCAAAATCATATTTTTTATCTTCATCTGATATTATATATTTTGTCTCATCATAGATTGAGGCTGATGTTTGAGATGCCATAAACCTACTCCAAATGAGCTTATAAAGTTTTAAATAGTCTCCTTTTAAAAGACTTTTTGCTTTGTTTTCATCAATAAAAATATTTGTAGGCCTTATTGCCTCATGTGCATCTTGGGTTTTTTGTTTAGATTTTTTTTGCGTATATTTCCCTGAATATTTTTCTCCATAATTATCTTTTAAATACTTTTTTGCACTATTTTGTGCTTCATCGGATATTCTTGTGGAATCTGTTCTCATATATGTTATAAATGCTATTTGACCATCAGAAGTATCAATACCTTCATATAATTTCTGAGCTATTTGCATAGTTTTTTTAGAAGTCCAACCAAGATAGTTAATAGCAGCTTGTTGCAGTGTGCTGGTTATAAAAGGGGATGGTTGTTTTCTTTTATTTTTTTTAGATGTGGTTTGGTTTAAAGAAATTTCTCTTTTTTTCAAATAATTTAAGATTTCGTCTTTTTTTTCTTTGTCTATATTTTCTTGTTTTAACCTTTTTCCATTTTCCCTTACGAGTGGAATCTTTTGGTTTTTATAATCAAGAAAGATTTTGAAAAATTCTTTTGGTTTAAATTTGAATATCTCTCTTTCCCTGTCTATCATAACTTTTAATGCAGCAGACTGAACTCTACCCGCACTAGTCTTATAATTTTTCAAAACTTTCCAAACTAAAGGGCTTACTTTATATCCAACAATTCTGTCAAGTATTCTTCTTGCTAATTGCGCATCAACTTTTTTTAGATCAATTTTTTGAGGTTCATTAATAGATTTATTGATAGTGCTTTTGGTTATTTCAGTAAAAATGATTCTATTATTTTCCTTTTCGTCAAGTTTTAAAATATTAGCTAAATGCCAAGCTATGGCTTCTCCTTCTCTATCCATATCCGCAGCAAGTAAAACTTTTTTATTTTTAACTTTTTTCTTTATTTCGGTAATGACCGTCTTTTTCCCTGGCATAATTTCAAATTCTGGGTCAAAATTATTTTCTATATCTACTCCAAAAGATTTTTTTGGTAAATCACGAATATGTCCTTTTGAGGCAATAACCTCATAGTCTTTTCCTAAATATCTTTCAATCGTTTTAGCTTTAGCAGGTGATTCAACTATTACTACATATTTTGATTTTTTTGTTGGCATTAAATAATCCTCCTAACTGTTAAATTTTAAATTTTCTTCCAAGTCTTTTTTCAAAATTTGTCCATTTTGAGTCTGGATTTTCATTTATTGTATCTTTGATTGTTTGATCTATTTGAACCAATTTTGAGTCAATATTATCTGCAAAGTGTATTATCATAGCTTCCATAGTTTTAGGTAATACTGGTGATCCATATTCTATTTCTCCATGATGAGATAGTATAATGTGATATATATGGTTTTTGATATCTTCATTAACTGTGCTCAAAAAGGGTTCTAAAAGGGTTATACCTATGTTCATGTGGCCTATCATTTCTCCAAGGTCAGTTTTATCTATTCCAGATTTTGTTATTTTATATTCTTTTATTTTCCCTATATCATGTAATAATGATCCAGCAATTAGTATATCTTTATTTAAATTATAATCATAATTTTCACAAATTTTTAAAGAAATATTTAATACGCTCAAAGAGTGTTCTAAAAGTCCATGTTTATAAGCATGATGTATAGACATTGCGGCAGGTGAATTCTTATAAGAGTTAGATAAATTAGAATCAAAAAAAATAGTATTTAAAGAGTTTTTCAATTCTTCAATATTTATCATATCTATATATTTTTTTAACTTATTGATAAGTTGGTTACTATCTAATTTGCTTTCAACTAAAAATTTGTTTTCTTCTATATCTTCATAAGGAACTTTTTCAACTGCATCAGTATTTTTGTCAATATTTATTTGAAGCCTTGAATCAAAAACTACTATTTTTCCTCTAATTTTTATAATATCACCAAGATTTATCTTTTCATTTTTTTCTGGGTTAAACCAATCAATTCCTCTTAAGGAACCTGTTTTATCAGCTATTGTAAGCAATAAAAAATTTTTACCATCTTTTGTATTTTGAATTCTTTTACTGATAAGCTTACCTTGTATTTCAACAAATGTTCCGGGTTCTAATTCATTAATAAAATTTATTTTTTCATAAATAAAATCGTTGCTATTAGAATTATTAAGCATTTCACCTAATGACATTCCCTCATTATTCAAAGTAAGAACCTCCCTTTATAAATACTCTTGGTACTCTACTGCTTACACCACAAGTAATCTCATAGTTAAGTGTATTAGCAAGATTTGCCAAATGTTCAGCAGATGGCTTTTTTCCAAAAAGAATCACTTCATCTCCAACCATTATATCATCATCTTTTATTTCTATAACAATTTGATCCATAGAAACATTTCCTATGACTTTATATAATTTGTTTTTGATTAGAACATGTGATTTGTTAGATAAAATTCTTGGATACCCATCAGCATATCCTATTGGAATTATAGCTGTCTTAGAATTCTTATCTATTATGTGGGTTCTTCCATAACCTATTGTATCACCCTTTTTGCAGGTGTTTATTTTTGCAACAATACTTTTTAATTCCATAACAGGTTTTATGTTTTCATCTTTTTTTATATTTGAAGGTTGTAAACCAAAACTTGCGATTCCGGGTCTAACTATATCTAAACTTCTTTCCGGATAATAAAGACAGGCAGCAGAATTAGACATGTGTTTGAATTTATATTCTATTTCTCTATCTTTAAAAATTTTTATAATTCTTAAAAAATTGTTATATTGATAATCTACATAGTCATCTAAACTATCGGCTGTAGCGTAATGAGAATATATACCTTCTATATTTATATTTTTGTTTTTTATTATAGCTATTATATTTTCAATTTCATTTTCTTGAATACCTATTCTGTTAATGCCAGTGTTAAAATTTAAATGAAATTTAAATTTATTAATTTCTTCTCCTAATTCGCTGATCAGAGTTTTCAAATTGTTTAACGAATGAATTGTAGGGATTAAAAAATCACTAAAATAAGTGTATCTTTTTAGTGATTTAGGGTTTATGTAGTTAAATATTAAAATAGGTTTTTTTATATCGTTATTTATCAAATCTAATGCTTCTTCCAAAAAAGCAACAGCGAACCTTTTGTATCCTTCTTTTACAGCACATTTTGCAAGGGTAATTTTATTGTGCCCATAAGCATCAGCCTTTAAAACAGGCATAACCTCAGTGTTTGTTTTCTTAGAAATATATTCTAAATTGTGAAGATAATTGTCAATATTAATTTCTGCGTAAGTGCTTCTCGAGTTTTTAAGCATGGTATCCCTCCTATTTTTTCATTCGTATACATTATATACTAAAAAAGAATATTAATAAATAAACAAATTGAAAAAATATTTATTATTGAATTAATCAATGTGTTATAATAATTTTATAATTAATGTTAGGGGGTAGAAAAATGGGTTATATAGAAAAACTAAAAGAAAAATTAAAAGACATTTCTAAGTATCATCAAATAATGTCATTAATGCATTGGGATCTTGAAACTGGTGCTCCAGAAAGAAGTTTTGAGTATGCCTCTAATACATTGGGGGAATTATCTGGTAAAATTTATAGGATGGAGACCTCTGAAGAGATGGGAGATTTAATTAATAAATTAACTCAAAAAAATGAATATGATAATTTATCTGAAAATGACAAGAGGATTGTAGATTTGGTTAAAAAGGATTATGAAAGATATAGAAAATTGCCTGAAGAATTTGTTAAAGAATTAACAAAAACAACATCTAATGCTCAAAAGTATTGGGTAGAGGCAAGGAAAAATAATGATTTTTCTATATTTCAACCATACTTAGAGAAGATAGTAAAGATGAGTATTCAACAAGCAGAATATTTAGGATATGATGGCAACAGATATGATGCATTGTTAGATATGTATGAACCTGGAATGAAAACAAAAGAATTAAAAGGAATTATTGAAGATTTAAAAATAAGATTAGTAGATTTTGTAAATGATTTAACTGAAAAAGGTACAAAACCTGAAGAAGACTTTCTTTTTGAAAAGTATGATTTAAACAAGCAAAAAGAAATATCTATAAAAGTTCTTGAACTTATGAGTTATAATTTCAAAGCTGGAAGACTAGATGTTGCAGCACATCCTTTTACAATAAGAATCAATCCAGGTGATGTGAGAATAACAACAAGATATCAAGAAAAGGATATTAGGGATTCATTTTTCTCCACTGTGCATGAAGGAGGACATGCTTTATATGAGCAAGGCATTTCAAATGAATTTGTCGATACACCTTTATATGATGGGGCTTCTATGGGAATTCATGAATCTCAGTCCAGATTTTGGGAGAATATTTTAGGAAGAAGTTATGATTTTTGGAAATATTTTTATCCGGAAATGCAAAAAACTTTTGATCAATTAAAAGATGTCTCAGTAGAGGATTTTTATAAAGCAATAAATATTGTTGAAAAATCTCTTATACGAGTCGATGCAGATGAAGTTACATATAATTTACATGTTATGCTAAGATTTGAAATAGAAGAAGCTCTTATAAACGAAAGAATAAAAGTGGAGGATTTACCAAAAATATGGAATGAAAAGATGAAAGAGTATTTAGATATTGTACCAGAAAATGATTCTGTGGGTGTATTGCAAGATGTACATTGGGCTCATGGGAGTTTTGGTTATTTCCCTTCATATATGCTTGGAAACTTATTTTCTGCTCAATTTTATCACAAGATGAAAGAAGAAATCCCAGATTACGATAAAATGATAAGAAGGGGCGATTTTTCTTCTATATTGAATTGGTTAAGAAGCAATATACACAAGCACGGTAAAAAATATGAACCTAACGAACTATTGAGAAAAGTTACTGGTGAAAAATTAAATGTAGATTATTTTATGGATTATTTAAAAGAAAAATATTCAAAAGTATACAAACTATAAATTAAGAGGCAGCTTAAACTGCCTCTTAATAATGATATTTTTCGTTATTTAATATTTTATTTGCCCTATATATTTGTTCTGAAATCAGTAAAACTGCCATTTCGTGGGTAAAAGTCATTGTAGATAATGATAAGGTAAAATCTGAATACTTGTAAATATCTTCACTATGGCCAAGAGGGCCACCGATGATAAAGTTTATGTCTTTTCTGTTATAAGTTTTGAAATTTTCAATTTTATTTGAAAAATCAACTGAATCGATTAATTTTCCTCTTTCATCTAAAATTATGTTCGTTGAATTAGATAAATATTTCTTATAATTTTGAAAATCCTTTTGTTTATAATCTTTATCACTAATTTTCCCAAGATTTTTAGTTAGAGGCAGACAAACATAATCTATGTTAAAAAACCTTTCATTCCATTTTTTATACTGATCAATGCCTTTTTTTATAAACTTTGTTTTTATATCCCCTGTGTAAATAATTCTAAACTTCATAAGCTTTTAATAATCATTTCTTCAATAGTTTTAGCATTTTCAATCTTTGAACCAGTAATCTGTCCAAAAGCATTAACTAAAATTGAAGAGGTTAATGGTGTAGGAATTTCTATTTTTTCAAGTTCACATTCAAAATGTTCTATTATTTTTCTTATGTTGAAGTAAAGATCAATTAAATTGACATCATTTACAGATGCATTTACAGAAATAACATATTTTTTATCTGATTTTTTATCCAAGAAGAATGAACCCGGTATTTCCATAATTAACTCTCTTCTGATTTGTTCTGCAAACCATCTGTTTTTTGAATTTATATAAAAATCAAGATTAATTAGAAAATCTCGAACACCAACTATAGTAGCTCCAGACTTTGGGTGGGGTTTATCTGGTCCGTAATCGGGTTTCCAGTTTTCGTCTTTCATTTTTTCCTTTAATGATTCAAATCCTCCCTTTCTTATATAGCTTATATGTTTTCTGATATTTTTATTAGTAGATTTTTCATAAGAATAAATTGGGATATTTAAGTCATTAGAAATTCTTTTTGACAATCTATCCGCAATTTCACTTGCTTCTTTTTCAGAAACATCCATAATTGGAATAAGAGGTATTACATCTACAGCTCCGATCCTTGGATGCTCTCCTTTATGCTTATTTAAATCAATATTATTAGAACAAAACTCTGTTAAATCAAACAAAAAGTTTTCAACACATATAGGTTTACCAGCAATAGAAAGCATAGTTCTATTATAATATTCATCCATGTTTGTACTTAAAATCCAAATGTTGTCATACTTTTCTGCTAATTTAACTATTTCATCTATAAGTTCTTTATTTCTTCCTTCAGAAATATTAGGTACAGCTCCCAATAACTTCATTAAAAAACTCACCTCTTTAAATTTTTGTTTAACATCATCCCTTTTACAGCTAACCCAAGAAGCAATGAATAAGTAATGATAGTGCTACCCCCATTAGAAATCATTGGTAATGGGATGCCAGTAACAGGCATTATTCCAAGATTCATACCAATGTTTTCAAAAACATGAAAAAAAATCAAAAAACTAGCCCCTGCGTAAAAGTATTTCCAAAAAATATCATAACTCATTTTATAACCTCTATACAATCTCCATATTATCAAAAAATACGTAAATATTATAGAAAAAATGCCAATAAATCCAAATTCTTCCCCAATTACTGAAATAATGAAATCAGTATGATCTTCAGGCACAAAATTACCCAAATTCATATATCCGTTCATATAACCAGTCCCAGTAATCCCTCCTGAAGCAATTGCTCTAATCGACTGAGTGGTATTATATGAAAAATCGGAATAAAGATTTGGAAACATAAATCCAATTATTCTTCCTCTTTGATAGTCCTCCATAATTAAAAAAGCTAAAGGTGCTAAAGCTGCTCCCGAAAAAAGTATAATTCTCCATAGGACTTCAAACTTACCACTCAAGAAAGTGAAAACAAACCAAATCATAATTATGATTAGTGTTGTACCTAAGTCTGGTTCTAAGTATATAAGTCCAGCAGACATAATAGTGATTAAAGAAACAAGATAGTAATTTGTTTTTGAATTATCTGATAAAACTTTTGATAAATATAGAATTAATGATAATTTAAAAAATTCTGATGGTTGAATTCCAAAGGTTCCAATGTTGAGCCATCTTCGTGCACCTTTTGTTTCATCTCCAATTATCAATACGGCTATTAAAAGGAAAAATAATACAAAGAATAAAGTTGGGATAAGAGTTTTTATGGTTCTTTCTGGAAGAAATAAAATAATAAAAAAAGAAATTGATCCAATAATATAAAAAAATAATTGTCTTTGCTCAGTACCTTCTAAATATGAATTAAGTGTAGATGATTTAACTGCAAAGTATCCTATAACCATTAACAAAACAAATAGTATAGTTAAAATATATTCAAAACGTACAAACCTTTCTCTTGTTTTAACATTTTCTATTTTTAATAAAGACATGGGACTCTCCTTTCTATACTTAAATCAGATTATATTATATCATTTTAAAGTAATATTGAATAGAATGAAAATTTATTATTATGGTATACCAATAAAAATTAATTTTATATAAATATATTCAAGATTATAAAATGATTATGTTATAATTTATATAAAAAAAGCTACAAGTAAAAAAGGGTGTTCATATGATAGGAGACCGAACAATTGAATTATACACTGTTGATTCAACTAATGCTTATTTAAAAAGGAATTATAAAAATTTTCCTTCAGAAACAGTGGTAGTTGCAAAAAAGCAAACCGAAGGTTATGGAAGAAGAGGAAATTATTGGTATTCAGATAAAGGTGGTTTATGGTATTCAGTTTTGTTTAAACCTTCAAAAAGACCTATGAATCCATGGCATTATGTTAGAATTTTTTCGCTTTCTATTTATGATGTTTTGACTAAATATAACATAAAGGCAAAGATTAAATGGCCAAATGATATATTGGTTGATGACAAAAAAATTTGTGGAATTGCTTCTGAAGGTATTATAAAAAGTAAAAAACCGGAAGCTATTATTGTTGGCGTAGGGATGAATGTTAACAATGAAATTCCATATGAATTAAGAGATATAGCAGTATCATTGAAAGAATTAATAGGTAGAGAAGCTAAATTAGAAAAATTATTATATGAAATAAATCACAGGGCTTATAATTCGTATTATATAAAGTATTTAAAAGATAAATCAGTATCAATTATCACAAAAAAATGGTTGGAAAGGTTAAACATAAAAAAGGGGGATATTGTAAGCGTAAAATTTAATGATTCAACAGAAACAGCTCGAGTGATAGAAATAACTCCAGATTATGTTTTAATTAAAGATAAAAATAACAATGAAAAAAAATTATATGCAGGAGACATAAGTTTACAGAAATAAGGGAGGTATAAAATGGCTATAAAAACTCTAATATCTGAAGAAGAGTTAAATTTAAAGGTGAAAGAACTTGGGGAAAAAATAACTGCTCACTATAAAGATAAAACTGATGAAATAGTTGCTTTATGCGTTTTGAAGGGTTCTATTAACTTTTATTCTGATTTAGTGAAAAGAATAGATATGAATGTACTATATAATTTCATTCAAGTATCTAGTTATTCTGGAACTAATACTACTGGTAGAATTAAAGTAAAAAGTTGGGTTGAAGAATCTTTAGAAGGAAAACATGTGATAATTGTTGAAGATGTAGTAGACACAGGAAATACTCTAAAATATATAATTAAATATTTGGAGAGACAAAATCCAGCGTCCATAGAAATAGCTTCAATAGTTGTAAAAAATGTTCATCCTCACGGGATAAATGTGAAATTTCCGGGTTTTGACATAGGCGATTATTTTATAATAGGCTATGGTTTAGACTATGATGAAAAATATAGAAATCTCCCTTACATAGGATATATAGAATAAAAGGAGGAATAAAAATGTCTTATAAAATGAAAGAATATGTAGAAAAAGTTAAAGAAGCTGCAGAATTTTTAAAAGGAAAAGTTAATATTGAGCCTGAAATTGCTATAGTATTAGGAAGTGGTTTACAAGGTATAGCAGATTCTTTGACAGATTCAAAATCAATTGGTTATAATGAAATTCCAAATTTCCCAGTTTCAACAGCACCTGGTCATAAAGGAGAACTTATTTTTGGTAAGATGAAAAACAAAAATGTTATGCTGATGAATGGGAGATTTCATTACTATGAAGGATACACAATGAAAGAAGTTACATTTCCCACAAGAGTAATGCAAGAATTAGGAATAAAAACTTTCATTGTTACTAATGCAGCTGGTGGTATGAATCCTAATTTTGAAAAAGGTAAACCTTGTTTAATAACTGATCAAATTAATTTTATGGGAGACAACCCTTTGTTAGGTGAAAACAATGAAGAATGGGGACCAAGATTTCCAGATATGAGTGAAGTTTACTCAAAAAGATTGATCGACTTAGCCATTAAATCAGCAAAAAAAATTGGAGAACCTATATTTACTGGTGTGTACCTTGGAATATCAGGTCCCACTTTTGAAACGCCTGCAGAATTAAGGATGATGAGAAATTTTGGAGCTGATTTAGTTGGAATGTCAACAGTTCCAGAAGTGATCGTTGCTAGACATGCAGGAATGGAAATATTAGGATTTTCAGCTATAACTGATATGGCAATTGCAGAAGGATTAGAAGAAGTTACAGCTGAAGATGTTATTTCAGTAGCAAATAGGACAGGGGAAAAAATAGCTTCAATTATAATGGAATTAATAGATGATATATAATTTTTATAAATTCATGATACAATAGAAAAATTCTATTGTATCTTGTTTTTGTTATGGAGGGTACTATGATGAAAAAGACGTTCATCATCATTTTTCTGCTTCTCATTTCTTTAAACATATTTGCTGAAATAAATCAATACAACCGTTTATTTTTAAAGCCAGGGGCTTATTTTGATTATACTTTTAACACAGATAAAAATTTACACTTAGAGTTAGGTATGGTAGATAAATATCAAGTTATGGAATCAAAGGATATTTTAAAAACAGTTTGGTCTCAAGAGAGAGATTTAATTGGAGGTCAACTGCAAGTGGAATCAAATTATTACACCCATGCGATTTCTTCATCGAATGCTATTGGTTTGCTTCAAATGAAATATATGACAGCAGAAGACCTATACGTATACAATCTTTTTGATCCATATGATAATTTAAAAGGGGCTTTAGAATATCATGGATATTTGAGAAGAATTTTTGGTGAAGAAAAAAAACAAATTGCTGCTTATCATGATGGGCCCGGAACAATTAAAAATAAGGGAATGACTGATTCTGGAGAATTATACTATTTAAAAGTAAAAAAAGCTCAAGAAAATTATCAAAATACAGGTATTTATTCACCGCAAGTTTATGGGGTTTCAATTGATTTTATAGGTAATGAACTGAAAACAGATTTCTATTATAATATAGCATATAGAAAAATGGAATTATACACATCTCTAAACACAAATATTATTAAAAATGATGGTATAATAAAAAGTGAAATGAATTTAGACTACTCGTTTTTATATTATCCGAGGACAAATTTTGCTTATGGATTGAATAATTTTAACGGTGTGATAAGGTTAGGTCTTCCATGGGAATATTTTGTAATAAAATTTAATAATGAAAATCAACTATATTTTCAAAAAAAATTGGGAGATTATTTTATATTCAAAATGGATATAAAAAATAATTCTGCATATTTTGGTGCAGGTTTTCTTATTTCCAATATAAAGAGTTTTGTTGGTTATGAATTATTTAATAAAACTATATCTTTTGAGTTACAAATTTATTGAGAGGGGTTAATTTAAATGGGTGAAATTATTGAAAGAATACAGAAATGGTGGAATAACCAAGATAAAAATAGAAAAACTATCTATATTTCGATAGCTTCTGCCATATTACTTATTATTATTATCACAGTTATTCTTTCAACAAGAATAACTTATAAATTTTTGATGGGTGGTGTAACTGAGGCAAATGGTGGTAGAATAATAAATACACTTGAAGAAATGGGAATAAAATATAATGTAAATCCTAATGGATCAATTTATGTAGATTATGGTAATGTTCAAGAATTGAGAATGAGATTGGCTACTCAAGGGGTTCTTGGGGGAACTAATCAAGGTTATGAACTTCTTCAAAATCAAGGGTTTGGAGCAACCAGTTATGACAAGCAAGTAAATTATCAAATAGCCTTAGAGGGAGAATTATCTAATACTATTTCTTCTATGTCAGGTGTAGAATATGCTAAAGTACATTTAGTTATTCCACCGAGAACATATTATCAAGTAGATGAAAACTCAATTGCAAAAGCTTCTGTTCTCCTAATGCTGGAAAATGGTTATACTATGAAGAAAGAACAAGTAAAAGGAATAGTTAATTTTTTAACAGGTTCTGTTCAAGGACTGACTCAAGAAAATGTAAAAGTTGTAGACAATTTTTCTAACAACCTAACAGATCAATTGAGTAATTCTGAAATTGGTAGTGCCGACTCCAAATTTCAATTAAAAGCGGAAATAGAAGAATATTACTCAAAAAAAGTTGAGCAAAATTTGCAATCAGTTTTTGGTTTAGGAAATGTTGTTGTTATTTCTGAAATAAATTTGAATTGGGAAAAATTAGAAGAAGAAGCAAGAACAGTTGAGCCTGTGGTTGATGAAAATGGAATAGTATTGTCAGAACAAACTCAAACAGAGAGTTCTTCTTCAGGTAGCAGCGGGGCTGCGCCTGGGACTACATCAAATATACCTCCTTTTACATATGAAACTCAAGAAAGTACAGGACAATTTTATAGTAGTAGTAACACTATTAGAAACTACGATGTTAACGAAATATACAAAAAAACTGTCCAAGATAAATCTGGAGATATTTCTGATAAAAGCATAACAGTTTTTATAGATTTTGCAAATGCAAATATTACCGAAACAGATGAATTGAGAGCTCAAATCAATAAAGCTGTTTCAACAGCAGTTGGTACAACAGATCAAAATATAACAATACTTTCTATGGCTTTTAACAGGACGGCAGAAACTCAAAGAGCTCAATATCAAGAACAATTAGATCAAAGAAATAGAAGAATAATAATGATAATAACAATAATAATATCAGTGGTAGTAATTACTTTCTTATTATATGTTTTCACTAGAATTCTTAAAAGAAGAAGAACATACAAGTTCATTGAAGAAAGAAAGAAAAAACTTGAAGATCGTGTACAAGAATTTGTTTCTGAGAGTGAAGAAGAAGTTGAAGAGTATACACCTTCACAAGAAGCTCAAAGAAGATTGGAAGACATAGTGGAAAAAAGACCGGATGATGTGGCTGAGATAATAAAATTATGGTTAAACTCCAAGTAAGGAGAGATTAAAAATGGCTGACAATAAAGAATTAAATGGAATTAAAAAATCTGCTATTTTATTAGTTTTAATGGGCACTGAAAATGCTGGAAATATATTAAAAAAATTAGATGATGATGATGTGGAACAATTGACATTAGAAATAGCAAATTTAGAAAATGTTGATGAAAGTTTAAAAGAATCTGTAATGAATGAATTTTTTGAATACGCACAAGTTAAAGAGTTTATAAACAAAGGCGGAGTTGATTATGCAAAACAACTTTTAGAAAGAGCGTTTGGCCCTGAAAGAGCAATGGAAATAATCGAAAGATTAGTTTCAAACTTACAGGTAAAACCATTTGACTTTTTGAAAAAGGTTGATATAACTCAAATGGTTAATGTGTTACAAAATGAACATCCTCAAACAGTTGCTTTGGTATTATGTTATTTACCACCAAGTACTTCATCACAAATCATAGCTAACTTGCCTGAATCATTTCAGGTTGACGTTATAAAAAGAATTTCTGTTATGAATTCTGCAACACCGGATATAGTAAAAGAAGTGGAATCAAAAATGAAAGACAGATTATCTTCTTTTACTGTTCAAACATTTTCTCAAGTTGGTGGTATAGAAGTATCGGCTGAAATAATGAATAGTATAGATAGAGTAGTGAGTAAAAATATTTTTGATAGACTTTCTGAAAGGGATCCTAAGCTTTCTGAAGAAATTAGAAAAAGAATGTTTGTATTCGAGGATATTATTAAACTTGATGATAGAGCGGTTCAGAGAGTTCTTAGAGAAGTTGATCAAAAAGATCTTACGCTTAGTTTAAAAGGCGCTTCTGATGAAGTAAAAGAAATCATATATAAAAACATGTCAAATAGAGCTTCGCAAATTATAAAAGAAGAATTAGAATTTATGGGCCCAGTAAGAGTTAAAGACGTAGACGAAGCTCAACAAAGAATCGTATCTGAAATCAGAAAGCTTGAAGAATCAGGAGAAATTATAATTTCTGGTGGTGGAGGAGAAGATTTAATTGTTTAATAAAAGGATAATTAACAACAAGTACGTGGTTCTCGACTCTCCCATAGATATAAATAATGAAGAGCTAAAAGAGTTAAAAAACGAATCTGATGAAATTAGCGAAGAAATTTTAAAAAAAATAAAAGAAGCGAATGAGAATGCAGAATCTATAATTAATAAAGCTAATAAAGAAGCTGAAGAAATTATACAAGATGCAAAAAAACAGGCAGATGAAATATATGAAATCAAGAAAAAAGAACTTGAAGAAAATTTTCAAAAAAATTATGAAAATCAGCTTGAAGAGCTAAAAAATTATATTAATAATAGTATTGAAAATGTACAATCACAGATAGATTACTTTATAGAGAATACAAACGAATTTTCTGTTGCAGCTATTAAAGTCATTATAAGAAAATATTTGGAAAACGAAATATTCAATAAGCCCCAATGGATTAATCTTATATTACAAAAATTGAGAAATAAATTGAGTACTTATAAAAAAGTTCTTTTAAAAATGAATTCAAAAATGTCTGAAAAATATGGTCACATTTTTGAAGGCATGATGTCTGACTCTTTTATCATAAAAGAAGATGATTCATTAAAAGAAAATGAAATTACAGTTGAAACAGAAATGGGAGTTTATGAAATAGAACCAGAATCTTATATAGAAAATATAATGCAATCATTAGAGGAGTCTTTTAATGAAAATGATTGAATTTAAAAAAGTTTTGGATAGTTTTGAAGAGAAAATTGAAGAAAAACCTTATTTATCACTTGAAGGAAAAGTTTCAAGAATAGTAGGAGTTACCATTGAGTCAACAGGGCCGGATTCAGCAGTTGGAGATTTATGTAAAATAAAGTTGAAGAATGATAAAGAAGCGTTGGCTGAAACAGTAGGTTTTTCTGATAACAAAGTTTTATTGATGCCTTTTGAAGATATAAGTGGGCTATATGTTGGGGCTCCTGTAAAAAAAGTCGGACATAATGTTAGTATCAAAGTAGATGATTCTGTTTTAGGACATGTTTTGGACGGGCTTGGTAGACCTATAGATGATTTAAAAATGAACGCAAAAGATAATGTTAATTTATATAATGATCCACCAAATCCGTTGTTGAGAAAAAAAATTGAGGAACCTATTTCCGTTGGAGTCAAAGCTATTGATGGTCTGTTGACTTTAGGCAAAGGTCAAAGAATAAGCATTATGGCTGGTAGCGGAGTAGGGAAGAGTACTTTATTAGGAATGATTGCAAGGAATACCGAAGCGGATATTAATATTATAGGCCTTATTGGCGAAAGAGGAAGAGAAGTTAGAGAATTCATTGAAAGGGACCTGGGTGAAGAAGGTTTAAAAAAGTCAATAGTTATTGTATCTACTTCTGATCAACCTGCTCTCATGAGAGTGAAAGCACTGTTAACTGCAACTTCTCTAAGCGAATATTTTAGAGACAAGGGCTATAATGTTATGCTTATGGTTGACTCTTTGACGAGGTGGGCAATGGCCCAAAGAGAAATTGGATTATCTATTGGAGAACCTCCCGCTACAAGAGGTTATACACCAAGTGTTTTTGCAAATTTACCTAAAATACTCGAAAGAGCAGGTAATTCGTCGAAAGGCAATATGACAGCAATTTATACAGTTTTGGTAGAAGCTGACGATATTAATGATCCTATTGGAGACACGGTAAGAGGTATTGTAGATGGGCATATTGTTCTTTCGAGAAAACTTGCGGATGCGTCTCATTATCCAGCTATTGAAATTTTGGGAAGTATATCAAGGCTTATGACAACAGTTTCATCAAAAGAACATATAGAAGCTGCCAGAAATATCAAAGAAATTTATGCAATATATCAAGATGCAAAAGATTTAATTGATGTAGGAGCTTACAAAAAAGGATCAAATCCAAAAATAGATAAATCTATAGAACATATAGAGGAAATAAACCAATTCCTAACTCAGCTTACCGATGAAAAATTTACTTATGAAGAAACTCTTAAAACTATGTTAGATATCAATGAAAAAATAAAATCATAAATATTTAAGGCCTGGGGGGTAAATTCAATGGGAATTCCTGCAGAGTATAGCATTCTTCTTATTACTTTTTTAATCATTGCAATTTTGTTGATTTTAAAAAGAGTTTTTAGATCGACCTTGAAGCCTGTGAATTACAGAAAAGCTAGAGAAAGTATTACAGCTTATCTATATTTATTACCAGCATTTGTAGTTCTGTCAATATTTATTTTTTGGCCAGTTTTTTATTCTTTTTTCTTAAGTTTTTTTAAATGGGATTTTCAAACACAGGGAAACCCTATTTTTATTGGTTTTGATAATTATACAAGATTATTCAAACTTGATAACCCAATAGAAATGTCTTTTGATGTTGCATTTTTTAATACTTTATTAATTGTAATGGTTTTTATATTTTTAATGCATTTTTTGTTAGATATGAAAAAAATACAAAATAAAAAATATAAAAATGCAATAAAATATGGATCTTTTATAGGAATAGCAGGCCTTATATTAACAAGCTTTTATTCCACATTTGGAATAATTGCATCGATTATTTTATTGGTAATTTATACGGTATTGTTAGCAAAAAGGTTTATTTTGAAAAGCCCAGATAAGCTTATGGCCCGATTATTTATATTTGTAAGTGTTTTTATTTTTGCAAAATTGATAGGTGTAAATGAAATATTTGCTTACATATCCCAGGCAAAACAAGAAGCTGATTTTATAAAAGCGCTATGGAACACAGCTTATTATGTTATTTTATCAACCCCGATAACAATCTTCTTTGCACTTATAATTGCTTTGTTATTAAACAATCAAATAAAAGGTAAAACATTTTTCAGAACAATTTATTTTATCCCCTTTGTAACCAGTGTTGTCGCTGTTTCTTTAGTTTGGCAATGGATATTTAATGACAACGGTTTATTGAATTATATCCTTTCAATGTTTGGTATAGATAGAATTTTGTGGTTAAAAGATGAAGCATATACTATACCAACAATAGCGATAATATCTATATGGAAATTAGTTGGATATTACTCAGTTATATTCTTGTCAGGTCTTCAAAATATAGACAGAAGTTACTACGAAGCAGCAGAAGTTGATGGTGCTAGTTTTACGCAAAAATTCAAATTTATAACTTGGCCATTATTATCCCCTACAACATTTTTCATATTGATCGTTTCTATGATTAATGCTTTCAAGGTATTTTCTGAAATATTTGTACTTTATTCCGGAATGCCTGGGCCATATAATAATAGCGGTTTGACTGTTGTTTATTATATTTACGATAAATTTTACAGCCAACAACGCATGGGGCAGGCAAGTGCCGCGGCGTATGTTTTATTTGGTGTAATTCTTTTATTTACGTTTATTCAACTAAGAGCTGGTAATAGAAGAGTTCATTATGATTCGTAGGGGGGATAAAAATGACATATAATAACTTTCTTAAATTTTTAACAAAAATAATTATATATATATTGGTTGCTGGTGGTGCTTTTATTATGATTTTGCCATTTGCATGGATGATTATGACTTCTTTAAAAACCGATGGAGAAGTAAATTCATGGCCACCAACTTGGACATCAAAAAACTTTTTATCGGAAAGAGAACTGAATGTTGAAGTTACACCTTCTACGATTTCAACTAGAGGGACTTTGAATCTTTCTGAGTTTAGATCTTTATCAAGTAACAAGGAATTTGATGAAAATAAAATCGTATATTATATAAATGATGATGAAGTTAGAAGGGGAACAATATCATTAAATTATGATGATATTGATTATGCTTCAAAAGAGGATTTACAAATAATATATGATGAAATTGACGAAATAAAAAAGGATTTTGATCTAACGCCTACTTTAAAAGGCATATTAGAATACGAAGAAAAAAGTGTAGAAAGTTTTGAAAAAATCTATTTTAAATTATATTCAAAAACAGATGGTTATTTCAAAAAAACTTCTATTGGCAATTCAATTAAGTCGGATATTAATTCAGCCATAAGGTTTATAGATAATATGATAAATAACAATATAAATAGATTACCATATCTAAGAACTTCAGAAAATACCCCTGCTTCACAAAAAGAATATATCGAAAATAGGAAAGACTATTTAATAAACTATCTTAATTCTTTGAAAAATGAATTGGAATCAATGAAAAACTTTTTTGACGAAAATTCTCGTGGAATAGGCATAATAAAACAAGATGAAGCCAGTTTATTCCTAAATAAATTGAATGATTATTTATCTATGGTTGAAATTTTTGATGAAGACGATATTTTATATAGAGCTAATAGCCTAATAATGAACAATCTTCAAGAACCGTTTGCACTAAATTTTAATTCATTAAAAACATTTGATAGAATTACAAGTTCTTTTAATAAAATACAAAAAAATAATATTGATAAATTGAGTATTTCATTCAAAGTTCCAACAACGCAAATGATGTATGAAAATTTTATTGAAGCCTTAGAAAATTCAGATTTTAATCCTCAATTAAAAGAATTAGTTTTAAATTTAGTTGAAGAATCTAATATTGAATCTTTAAAAGACTTAGTTACAACAGAAATTGAAAATGAAATGATTGATCAAATATCAAATAATTTGGCAGATGAAAGTTCAGAGGTCTCAATATATGGTAATATATTGAGAAACTTATCAGAAAACGAAGGTAATTTAGAAAATTATAAATACATTCTTTCTTTAAACAATGCCCAATTTTTAGAAAATCAGTTACCTGAAAAAAAAGAAGAATTAGAGAGAATTTTAGGGATGAGGAAATCTTACGATCATTTTATAAATGAATTTTCAAGTTTTTACAGTGATTCCACTTCTGAAGCTAAAATTATTGAAAAAAACCAATATGTAGATAAAATTTTATATAAAGAAAATTCTAAAATAGAAATATATCTGAACGGAATTATTTCGAGTTGGTTATTAGATGAAAATCCAGTCTCGAATGCTGAATTTAGCTTTTCAGAGGTATTCAAAAATATATTTCAAAATTATGTAACTGCATGGAATGCAGCACCATTTTCACAATATTATATAAATACTGTTTTAATGGCTACTACAACAACCGTATTTGAAATTATAATAGCAAGTATGGCTGCTTTTGCTTTTGCAAAGCTAAACTTTTGGGGTAAAAATTTGATTTTTACCATTTTTCTTGCTACTATGATGGTACCAGGTGAAGTTCTTTTGGTACCCAATTATATAACTATATCAAGATTTCAGTGGTTAGACAGTTATTATGCTTTAATTGTTCCATGGATCGTAAGTGTATTTGCTATCTTTTTATTAAGGCAACAATTTATGACTGTTCCGAATGATCTTTGGGATGCAGCGAAAATAGATGGTTCTTCTTCTTGGAGATTTCTTTGGACAGTTATGGTGCCTCTGAGCAGACCAGCAATATTAACAGGTGCTTTGCTTAAGTTCGTTGGTTCTTGGAATGCATTCTTATGGGTATTAATAGTTACAAAAAGTCCAGAAATGAGAACACTAGCTGTAGGACTACAAACATTTAGAAGTGAATCTGGTGAAATATACAACTTATTGATGGCTGCTTCAACATTTTCTATGATTCCAATTGTTATTATATTTATCTTTCTTCAAAGATACTTTGTTGAAGGAATTGCAAAGAGTGGTCTGAAAGGATAAGGTGATGACATGCCTTACGTAAATTTGAATAGTTATGATAAAAAAGAAAACAAACAAAATAAAAACAATATAAAAAAATCTTTTATTATAATAATTTTGATTATTATATCTTTTTTAATATTTCAAATAGGCAGACAGTTTTATTTATTTACAGTTTTAGAAAAACAATACAAAGAATTAAAGGCAAAAGAAGTTAAACTCCAAAATGAATATAATGAAAAATACGAAATATTAAAAAATTTAGAAAAAAGATTAGAAAAAAGAGGAGTCGGAATAAAAGGTGACACATTCTATCAAATGGATCTTCACAACTTCCCACAAACCAAATAAAGAACAAATTGATAAAGCTTATAAACTATCAAAAGAATATAAATCAAAATACAGGAATAGAAGACATATTAGAGATATTGACAAGGAAAATGGAATGTTTATAGTTGAAAGAGATTTTACTGTAAAATTTGCCGATAAAAATAGTGAAATTTTTTATCACCCTTCTATATCTAAGATAAGATATAACAACTATGAATCTTCAGAAAACGATTATTTGATAAAAACAATAGATGCAACTCCTGAAGCAACTGTTTTAGATTTGACCATGGGATTAGGAAGCGAAGCTCTATTTATGGCTAATTATGTTAAAGAAGTTACTGGGGTAGAAGCTTCTTTCCCTTTATATTTAGTTGTTAAAGAAGGATTGAATAATTATAATTTTAAGCAAGAATGGATGAAAAAAGCTTCAAAAAAAATTAAGATCATTAATGATAATTATAAAAATATTTTAATGAATATTGAAGATAACTCCTACGACGTAGTTTATTGCGATCCTATGTTTGAAAATCCACAAATGAAGTCTTCGCCACTTAATTCCATAAGACAGTTAGCTGTATATGACAAGATTTCACAAGAAGATTTTGAGCATATGGTGAGAATAGCTAAAAAAAGAGTTGTTATAAAAGCAAGAGAAAATGATAGTTTGTGGGATAAATTTACTTTTGATGAAAAAGTAGGGAGCAAAAATAGTGGAGTATATTTTGGTGTGATAAAAATAAAATGATACCAATAATAGTAGGCCCTACTGCGGTTGGAAAAACTGAATTAGTCTTAGATTTAGCCAAAAAATTAAATGGGGAAGTTATAAATTTAGATTCAAGACAAATATATAAATATATGAATATTGGAACAGCAAAACCGAATGTAAAGGAATTAAGGAGAGTAAAACATCATTTGATTGATTTCGTCGATCCAAAAGATCATTATTCATCCTTCGAATATAAGTCTGATTTTATCAAAGTTTATGAAGAAATTAAAAACAGAGATAAAATACCTATTGTTACAGGCGGAACTGGGTTTTATCTTGATTCATTAATAAAACCACTTATAAAAGTTGGTTCTGATTATGGGCTTAGAAATTATTTAGAACGTATAGAAACTCAAGAAAAAGGGTCATTAAGAAAAATTTTAGAGAAAATTGATCGCAAATCTTTTTTAAAAATACATGAAAACGATTTAAAAAGAATAGTAAGAGCTATCGAAATATTTATCTTAACAGGTAAAGATAGAAATCAATTAAAAGATGAATCTAAACCTGTTTTTAAAGAATATAAAATTTATGCTTTGAATAGAGATAGGAAAGAATTACATAAAAGGATCAACCTCAGAGTAGAAAAAATGATTGAACAAGGTTTAGTTGAAGAAGTTCAAGATTTATTGAATAAAGGTATTAATGAAAAATTAAATTCAATGAATTCAATTGGATATAAAGAAATTATAGAATATATTAAAGGTAAAAAATCTTTAGAAGAAGCCAAAGAAGATATAAAAACAAACACAAGAAATTATGCACGAAGGCAAATTATTTACTTTAGAAAGTACAAAGATATAAAATGGTTGGATATGACATCCAATTCCAAAGAAAAAATTATAAAATTTATTATTAATGATTTAAGGGGGATTAAAAATGCCGGAAAAATTTAACTTGCAAGACAGATTTTTAAACATTTTGAGAATTAACAAAGTTGAGGTTAAGATTTATTTTGAAGGAGGCTTTAAAACATCTGGATTTGTAAAATCTTTTGATAATTATACAATTTTACTTGAAAAAAATGGAGAACAATCATTAGTTTATAAACATGCTGTAAAAATGATGGTACCAGAAAAGTATATCAAACTTTTCCAAGGGAATGAAAACTAAGAGGTGGTAACATAAAAGGTTTAATAATAGCGGTGAAAAAACACTATGAAGATATTGAAAAAGATTTAAATGAATTGAAAATATTATGTGAAAACATAGATATAGAAGTTGAAAATATTATAACTCAAAATAAAGAAAAACCAGATAAAACTTATTACATAGGTTCTGGTAAGATTTCTGAAATAAAAGACTTTACAAAAGCTTATGATACGGATATCGTTGTTTTTTATAACAATATTTCAAATTCTCAAAAAAGAAATATAGAAAAAGAAATAAAAACAGAGATAATTGATAGAAATGAAGTGATTCTTGAAATATTCAGAAAAAATGCCAGGACAAAAGATAGCAAATTAAAGGTAGAGTTAGCTCAATTACAATATGAATTACCAAAGTTAATTGGGAAAGGGAAGGATATGTCAAATACCGGAGCAGGTATCGGAACTTTAGGACCGGGTGAGACGAAACTGGAAACAGATAGAAGAAGAATATATGACAGAATAAATTTTTTAAAAAAGCAAATAAAAGAAGTAGATAAAAATCATGAAACCTCGTCTAAAAAAAGAGAAAATGGAGATTATCCGTTGATATCTATAGTAGGATACACAAGTGCAGGGAAGTCTACTTTTCTGAAGAATATATCAAAAGATGAAAAAATATATACTTCAGAAAATCTTTTTTCAACTTTGTCTCCATCTCTTAGAAAAGTTTCTTTTCCATGTGGTTTTACCGGTATTTTTTCTGATACTGTTGGGTTCATTAAAAATTTACCTAAAAATTTATTTGATTCTTTTAAATCGACTTTAAAAGAAGTAATAAAGTCGGATTTGATAGTTCATATTGTTGACATATCAGATGAAGTATATGAAAAAAAAATAAAGGCTGTAAACAGCATATTGGAAGAAATAGAAGTTAAAAATATACCATTATTACTGGTGTTTAACAAAATAGATAAAATATCTGAAGAAAAATTGAATGAAATGAAAATATTGTATCCAAATGCGTTTTTTATTAGTTCAATAAAAGAAAATTCAACAAGAGAATTTTTATTAAAACTTGAAAGTAATTTAGATATTATAGAAGATATATCGATAGAAAAAATAAAAATTAATTTTAAAGATATGTGGAAATTATATGAATTTTCTGATAAATACGGTATTTTAGAAGAAAAAGATGAATTTAATTATTCTATAAAAAGATTAGTAGCTAAAAACTATATCCTAAACTCATTAAAGAAAAAACTGGAGGAATAATTGTGAAAAAGCTATCCATACTATTAATGATGTTGTTTTTTATTACAACTATATTTTCTGCTATATTTGAACCACCAATCAAAAACTCTTATATAACTTCTTCGTTTGGAGAGTATAGAGGAACTGGTAACAATCCCCATTATCACCTTGGTATTGATTTTTCTACATTTTATAGAGAAAACGTAGATGTTTACTCTGCTTCTCAAGGTTACCTTAAAAAAGTGTGGATAAACGATCCAATATATGGAAATGCTTTATTTGTAAACCATCCAGATTCAAATTTAACAACTGTTTATGCGCACTTAAATGAATTTAATGATAGTATCATGAAATATGTTGATTTAGTTAAGGAAGATTTTCAGGGTTCTACGGGGAGAATAGAAATTGTTTTTCCAGAAAACGAATTTCAAATAAAATCCGGTGAAATCATAGCTTATTCAGGCAGTACCGGAGAGGCATTAGCTCCTCATCTGCATTTTGAAGTTCGAGAGCAAACTGCAGCTGGTGAGGTAGTATTAGATGCGTTAGAATTTATTAATTATAAAGAAGAAAGAACAAAAATATTAGAGTTATTAGAGGTTAGAAATTCAACAGGTAATTATACAATAAACCAAAATGGTGAAACAATAGTTGAATTTACAGGGAGTTACCCAAAAATAGACGTTAGAGTCAGAGAAAAATTAGGACAAAATTCAACTATTTTACCGAAAAAAGTTTCTTTGTTCATAGATGGAAATTTGGTTTATAAAGTAAGTTTTTCAAAAGTCTATTTTGAAAATGCTTATAATCCGTCACCAATATATGGATATGGGTCTACTTCAACTATTTATTGGTTAAAAATGTATTCAGATAATAACGAAAACTTGATAATTACAGATAACAATCTTTCTAGATATATTAATTCTAATTTTGCTGAATATAATGGAACTATTATATTAGAAGATTTTTGGGGAAGCTCTAAAGCATACAAAATTAATTTTATTAAGAAATAACTTAACATAAAAACAAAGAAATTTAACACTTTTTATTGTAAAATAGATATTGGAATTTATAACAACTAAGGGGGACAGTAGATGAACAAAAGACTTTTTACAAGTGAAAGCGTTACTGAAGGTCATCCTGATAAAGTAGCCGACCAAATTTCCGATGCAATACTTGATGAAATGTTAAGTAAAGAAAGTGAACAAAATAGAATAAATGCAAGGTCAGCTGTTGAAACAATGGTAACTACAGGCGTGGCAATAGTAGCCGGAGAAATGAGAACAGATGCATATGTTGATATTCCTAAAATAGTAAGGCAAACAATATTAGATATTGGATATGACAACCCTAAGTATGGTTTTGACGGAGAAACTTGTGCCGTAATGGTTAGCATAGATGAACAATCAGCAGATATAGCTATGGGTGTAGATGAAAACCTTGAAACAAAAGAAGGTTCAGCAACAAAAGAAATCTTTGATAAAATAGGTGCTGGAGACCAGGGTATAATGTTTGGTTATGCAACAAATGAAAATAATGATTATATGCCTACTCCAATTTCTTTATCTCATAAATTAGCTAGGCAATTATCTGTAGTTAGAAAAGATAAAACCTTAGATTATTTAAGACCAGATGGAAAGACACAAGTAACTGTAGAATATGACGAGAATAATAAACCAATAGCAATAGACACAGTATTAATTTCTACACAACACGAAGAAGGCGTTACCAGGGATCAAATGTCAAAAGATTTAATAGAAAAGGTAATTACCCCAGTTATTCCAGAAGGTCTTTTGAATAAACACACAAAATATTTAATCAACCCTACTGGTAGATTTGTATTAGGCGGTCCTCAAGCTGATGCAGGTTTAACCGGGAGGAAGATTATTGTTGATACATATGGTGGTTGGATAGCCCATGGAGGAGGAGCCTTCTCTGGAAAAGATCCAACTAAAGTTGACAGATCTGCACATTATATGTCCAGATATGTTGCTAAGAATTTAGTTGCAGCAGGTGTTGCCGATGAAGTGATGATTCAATTAGGATATGCAATTGGCGTTGCGCATCCAGTGTCTCTACTCATCGATACCAAAGGGACTGCAAAAGTTGATGAAGAAAAGATCGTAAAAGTTGTAAAAGAGTTATTTGATTTCAGACCAGGAGCAATAATTCATAATTTGAATCTACTCCAACCTTTTTACAAAAAATCGGCTGCTTACGGTCATTTTGGAAGAACAGATGTAGAATTCCCTTGGGAAAGACTAGATATGGTACAAGAAATAAAAGCTGCATTAGGGCTTTAAGAATTCAAGGAGGTAGGTTAAGTGCCAAATACTAAATCAGCAAAAAAAAGAGTTTTGCAAAACGAAAAGAGAAGAATGAGAAACAAATCGGTAAAAACGAGAATTAAAAATCAAATTAAGGTATTAAAATTGAAAATGGAAACAGAAGGTACCGAAAGAGAAGACTTATTAAATGAATTAAGCAACACATTCAAAGTAATTGATAAAGCTGCTTCAAAAGGTATTATACATAAAAGAACTGCTTCAAGAAAAAAATCAAGATTGCATAAACATGTTAAGGAATATTTAGGCGAAGTAGCACCAGAATAATATTAATCAACCCCAGCTAAGCTGGGGTTTTTTCAAATAATGGAGGGTAAAATGACTGTTGCTCATTTAAAATATATGATCACACCACAAAAATATAAACAATTACCAATGGACTTGAACGAAATTTTTGGAAATAAAAGAAGAGTCGTTGTGGAAATTGGGTTTGGTGGTGGTGAATATCTTGTAGCCATGGCAAAAAAAAATCTTGAAACGAATTTTATTGGGATTGAAACTTCTTTAACGGCTTGTGATAGAGCTCAAAAGAAAATATATAATGAAGGCTTAAAAAATATTAGATTGATAATAGGAGATGCAAGGTTTTTATTAAAAGAAATATTTTCACATGAATCAATATCTAAAGTCATAGTAAATTTTCCATGCCCTTGGCCTAAAAAAAGGCATAAAAATCGAAGGATTTTTGTTGAATACTTTAGAAATACTTTAGCTTCTTCTTTAAAAGAGGGAGGATATTTAGAACTTGCTACAGATGTTGAGTGGTATGCTGAAGAGGTAAAAGAATATTTTTCAAAAGATCAAAGATTTGAAGTTGAAAATATTGAAAAAAACTTTAAAAGAGAAATAAAAACAAGATATGAAAAAAAATGGGATAAAATGGGAAGAGATAAATTTCTTATAAAGATAAAAAAAGTTAAAAGTGAAGAGATTCAAAGATTATTAAAGGAGCAGGAAATCATGCCACATCAAAAAATAAAAAATCTATCCAAAGAAAAATTAGAGAGTATTATTAATGAAGAATTTAACACTGTATCAGGTAAAACAATTATAAGAGAGAAATTTGAAAATGATGAAAAAATTATTTTGAGATCCATTACTGTTGAAAAAGAATTAACTCAAGAGTATTATATAGAAATAATTAAAAGAGATGATGAATATTTAATTAAATTAGACCCTATGACCACTCCTTTTAGAACTCCTGGTGTTAAAGAAGCTATAAAAAAAATAGCAAATAAGGTGGCGATTTAAATGAATATTTCCATATTGGGTTCTGGTTCATGGGGAACTTCGATGGGAAAAGTTTTGGCAAATAATGGTCACAGTGTCAAAATATGGACAAGAGACGAAAAAGTAAAGAATAATATAAATAATGGAGAAAATCCTCATTTTCTTCCCGGTATTTCTTTACCCAAGAATTTAATTGCTACTACCGATATTAAAAAAGCTACAGATAAAACAGAAGTTATTGTTTTGGCCGTTCCTTCTCAAGCTGTAAGAAGTGTTATAGAAAAGATTGATTATAAAGATCAAATTATAGTTAATTTATCTAAAGGAATTGAAATTAATACTGGTTATTTGATCAGTGATGTAGTAAAAGATGTTTTAAAATCAGAAAACTATTTTTCTTTAAGTGGGCCATCTCATGCAGAAGAAGTGGCAAGAGATATTCCAACAAGTGTGGTATTAGCTGGGAAAGAAGATAAAAATATTAAAAAAATTCAAAAGGAATTTTCAAATGTTTCTTTTAGGATATATACTAACCCAGATTTAAAGGGAGTTGAAGTGTCTGGAGCAGTAAAGAATATTTATGCTATTGCTGCTGGAGTAATAGATAGTATGGGTAATTGGGATAATACTAAAGCTGCTTTAATAACAAGGGCTTCTGTTGAAATGACAAGAATCGGTAAATACTTTGGAGGCAAGAAAGAAACTTATGCTGGATTAGCTGGAATCGGTGATTTAATTGTTACTTGTACATCTCAACATTCCAGAAATAGATATTTTGGTGAACAATTAGGAAGAGGTAAAAAGCTTGATGAAATACTTGAGAGTATGAATATGGTTGCAGAAGGTATTTATACAGTGAAAGCAGTCCATAATATTGCTTTGAAAAATAAAATTGAAATGCCAATAGCTCAAAAGCTTTATGAAGTGATATACAATGATATTAATCCCAAAAAGGCAATTCACGAATTAATGACAAGAAACTTGAAATCAGAATAATTAATATTTTTATTATTACATAATAAACAACAATTAATAAAAGAGTGTTATAATACAATCAAAAATAGGAGGTTTTGTATGCAAATAAGTATAGAACAAATTATACAAGTTATATTAGCTAAATTGGAAAACATTGAATTATCTTTAGAGGACATAAAATTTAGGTCAAACGTTGCTGTAAGAATATTGAGAGATAATGATATGTTGAACCAAGAAGATGTAGAAAAAGCTGTTAAAGAAGAATTTGAAGCTTTAAAACAATTAGATGAAGAAAGAGATGAAGCATCAGAAGCTCAAATAAAACAAGTTAGTAAAGGTATTATTCAATGGGCTGATAATGATCTTGAGGAAATGAAAGATAGAATTAAAAAATATCAAGATCAAATGAAAGAGATGATTGACAATGAAAACTCAAAAGCAGATATATCTGTTGCTCCTTCAAATTTTATCAATCAATTAGACAGTAACAAGAAGAAAAATGGAAAAGGATCAGGAAATATTATAATGCCATAAAAAAAGCTGGATTTTAATCCAGCTTTTTTGATCTATATTTACTTAACTAAAATTCCTAAATCATCGAGTTTTTGCTTTATGTTAACAAATGACTCTTCACTATCAATCTCAATCCTATGTAAATGCAATCCATCATTAATAATTGCAAGAGGTTTAGAATTTTTTATTTTAGCCATAAAAATCTCTATATCAATTTGATTTTCTAAACCAAGATTTCCTGTTAATTCTCCATAAATAGGATGTTCAACAGTTATATCTAAAACTTTTCCACCATTTTCAACAATTGTCTCAAGCTCTTTTCTGATTTGGTCTTCAGTGTGTTTAACTGCGATAATTTTTATATTTTTATTAGACTTGAGTTTATAACCTGCATGTGTTGAAATAATATCTATTCCTTCTGCTTTTAATATGGCGATATCTTTAACTATAACTTGCCTAGTTACAGAAAACATTTCTGCAAATTCATTACCAGTTATTGCCCTTCCATTCATTCTAAGTAATGACATAATTTTATGTCTTCTTTCCTCAGAAGTCAATTAGGATACCTCCTTATTTTTGGTTTCAGGAAGAGATATATAATTTGATATACCAGTTATTATAAATAAGATCGAAATTCCTATTAAACCAACATAGATCATATCTTGACTTAAAAAATATGAAGTGTAAAATGGGGCAATAAATCCAGCTAATCTTGTTAAAGCGGCAGATGAACCATTTGCAGCACCTCTGAACTTGGTTGGATATAATTCTGGCGTATAGGCATATGTTAATCCCCAAGCCCCCATACAAAAAATAGAAACAATTAAGCTGGAAACTATTACCATGCTTGGTGAACTTGAAAAAGCAAAAAACAAAGCTGAAAGAGCTGTACCAAAAGTAAATAATAACAACGAAGGTTTTCTGCCTATTTTTTCAATCAAATATGCAGATAATAAATATCCTGGCAGTTGAGCTAAAAACATGTAAAATGTAAACCAATCCGATTGAACTAAAGATATTCCTTTGCTCAGCAAAATGCCTTTAACCCAAATAAATATACCGTAGTATCCAAAACTCATTGTAAACCATAAAAGATAAATGTTTAAGGTTCTATTCAAATATTTTTTTGTGAATAGATTTAAAAAAGATACTTTCTTAGATTCTTCTATTTCTATATTTTCTGTTATTGAGTAGTTAAACTGCTTCTTAAATATTTCTAATTTATTGTTAACTATGAGATATTTTGGAGATTCTGGGATTTTTAAAAGAATAATTAAGGGTATAACTCCTATTACTAATGATACATAATCCAATTTCCAATCTATATTAGCTCCAAAAATAAGGTGTATTAAACCAATATATATACTTCCAAATGCCCAACTTGTTTCGAGGTAAACCAAATATTTTCCTCTTATTCCTACAGAAAGAAATTCTGTTAAATAAGCATTTAAACTAGGTAACAAACCACCAAATCCAATTCCAGATAAAATTCTAACTATAATGAAAGTCTCTGGAGAATTTGTAAAGTATACAAGAAATGCAAAAACAACACCTTGAAAAAGAAATAAGATTGAAGTTTTTTTTCTACCTATTAAATCAGATACATTCCCCGCAATTAATGCCCCAAAAAACATTCCGATAAAAGTTGAAGAGGCTAATAAAGAAGATAATTGAACAGACAAGTTCCATTCTTGAGATATTGGACTAATAGTAAAAGACATAATCATAACATAAGCAGCAACTAAAGCCCAACCAAAGGATGTAGTGAACAATAATTTTCTCTGTAATTTTTTATCTACCACGTTTTCTACCAAGTTATCTAAAGTCATATTTTCCCTCCTGTATATACAGTCTATACAAAATTATTATAACATAATAAATTCTATTGTCAATATTTTATTAAAATATTTTTTAGGTGTTGACTTTGTTTGATTTTCGAAGTAACATTTAAATAGAGGTTTTAAAGGAGTTGATTTTGTGAAAGTTATAGCAATAAATGGAAGTCCGCATAAAAAAGGAAATACGTTTGAAGCTTTAAACATAGTTCTCGAAGAGCTTAAAAATGAGAATATAGATAGCGAAATTATTCATGTAGGTAACAAGAAAATATCTGGATGTTTAGCTTGTAATGATTGTTTTAAAACAAGAGACGAAAAATGCATTTTAAAAGATGATATAGTTAATGAAAGCATTCAAAAGATGAAAGCTGCTGAAGGAATACTATTAGCTTCATCTGTTCACTATGCTTCAATTGCTGGCAATATGAAAGCTTTTTTGGATAGAGTATTTTATACTTCAGGAGCAAACAAAAATTTATTTAGACATAAAGTTGGAGCTGCGTTGGTTGCAGTTAGAAGAGCGGGCGGGTTGCCAGCTTTTAATGAACTAAACAATTATTTGAACTATTCAGAAATGGTTATTCCAACCTCAAATTATTGGAACGTTATATATGGTGCAAAACCAGGAGATATTCATCAAGATGAAGAAGGAATTCAAATAATGAGAATACTTGGTAAGAATATGGCGTGGTTATTGAAGGTAATTGACCAATCGAGAATAAATAAGCCTGAAGTAGAAAGAAAAAAATCTACTAACTTTATTAGGTGAGTGATAATTAATGCATGAAAAATCAAAAGAAATAGCAGCATACAATTCAGTATTGATAAATAAAATAGATGATTTTATTAAAGAAAAATTTAAGGAATATGGATATAAAGATATAAACCCAAGTAATGCATCTGTTTTATGTATAGTATGTAGAAATGGAGGAAAAGTAAAGATAGGAGAAATTTATGATTCCCTTTTAAAACAAAAATCAACAATAACTGAGTCTATTAAAAAACTTGTTAAAAAAGGTTATTTAAAAAAAGTAAAATGTACCAAAGATAAAAGAGTTACTTATGTCGTAGTAACTGAAAAAGCTAAGATATTTCAAAAAGACTTTAACAAAATCTCTGAAGAACTTTCAAATATAATTTTTGAAGGATTTGATAAAGAAGAAAGAGAAATTTTAAACGATTTAATAGTTAGAGCAATTAATAATTTCAATAAAAAAGAGTTACAATCATAAGATTGCAACTCTTTTTTATTAGGCCGTTTTTTCTTACACATTTTCCAATACACTTTATTTATCTTTTGTAAAACAAGCATTTTCGTGGTTATTATCTCCACCGCATCCATTACAATTGCCTGAACATCCGTGTTTTTGATTAGAAAGCATTGCTTCAAATGAACCAATTATATTTTCAACCTTACCTTGTGCTTTGTACACAACCATAATATTTTTTTTTGATAACAGTTTTGAAAGATCGTCTGTTATCTTTTGTGCGATTACTACTTCTACATCTTTTTCAGACAAATAATTTGATATTTCTTCTAAAGATAAATTATTCAGATTTGTTTTTAAAATATCTATATTATATCTATCTTCGTATAAATCAATTAAAGCTAAATTTTTGGTTGTTTCAAATTTATGATAAATCTCAGATTCTGTAAACTTGTCTTCTAAAACTGGAATTGCAATTTTCATGTTTTACCTCCTAATGGCCTTATTAGAATTTAAAAATTTTGATGTAATTAATTAAATTTTCTGAATTTTTGGAAAGAACTTCAGCACTATTAGAAACGCTATTTGAACTTTCTGACATATTATCTATACTATCGTCTATCTCTTTTATTTGATCAGATATATTTGAAACTGACTTTTGAACAGTTTTCATCGAAAAATTCATTGATTCAAGGTTTGCAGATTGTTCTTCTGAACTTGAAGCCATATTTTCTATTTCTGAATTCATTAATTCGATATCTTTCATAATTCCATTAAACTGAGATTTAATAGATTGTATTTCTTTTTCGATATCTTTTACAGAATTAACATTCGAATCAGAAGCGTTGTTAACTTTATATGTGCTATCTGAAATTTTTGTTAGAATATTTGATATTTCTTCAGTTGATTTTTTGGAACCATCAGCCAACTTTCTTATTTCTTCTGCAACAACAGCAAAACCTTTCCCAGCTTCTCCAGCCCTTGCGGCTTCTATAGCAGCATTCAATGCTAATAAACTTGTTTGTTCTGTAATGCTGTCAATGGTGTTTAGTATTTCTTTGACATTTTCAGAATGCTTAACAAGTTCGCTGATATTATTTTTTGTTTCTAATGAAGTATCCACAGCAATGTTTATTTTATTTGTTATAGAAAAAATGGAACTAACTCCTTCTTTTGCCGAATTTGTTGCATTTGAGGCTTTTTGATTTAGCTCATTGGCAATACCTGAAATATTGTATGAAGCATCAGAAATTTCTTGTATGCTGTTAGAAATTTTTAGTACTTCTTCTTCAACTTCGTCAGAGTTAGAAGAAATTGAAGAAGTTTTTTTATTTATTTCGTTTATTATATTATCATTATCTTTAGAAACTTTTGTCAAATCATTTGCTGTATTGTCTATATTATAAGAAATATCATATATATTTTTAAAAGAATTTTTAAGAGTATTAGCCATATTTTGTAAATTTGAAGACATTATTCCAAATTCATCTTTGGAAGATGTTTCAAAATTGGTTTTTAAATCTCCATCTTTAAAAGAATTAATTTTTTTGTTTAAATCTGAAATTTTATTTTTAATCAGCATTGCTATATAAAATGAAGCGATCAATATTAAAACAATAGATAGAATCGATATAAAGGTTGTAAAAAGCATAGAGTTGTTATTCACTTCTAATATGTTTGATTCTAAACTTT
>JAALLR010000075.1_pt1 | contig 37118 bp, 39 predicted proteins | sample 7245931 | NCBI WGS metagenome assembly JAALLR01 (sample SAMN13049201, study PRJNA578106) | oil field metagenome | isolation source: filtered produced water from oil reservoir B9 | place: USA:offshore Texas | collected 2016 | reverse complement strand
AGTGCAACAGACAAATACGTTGCTTACGCTTTAAACGCATCTGTTTACCCAGTTGAAAAAGTATCAATTGATGCATCATTATACAACTATACATTGAATGACTATGGGTATGATTCAATCGCTAAACTTGCAGAACCAGTTTGGACTTTAGATGCAACATACAAACCTAACACAATATTATCATTAGGTGGACATTTAGGTACAGAAGAAAACTGGGGAGATTTCACAGCTATTCACTGGTACTTATTTGCTAAAGCTTCATTCTCATTCTAAGATAAACAATATTGATTTTTTATAAATCAAAAACCTGGCTTGAAATATAGCCGGGTTTTCTTTTATTAACTCGGGAGGTTAATTATGAAGAAAATATTTTTAATCTTTTTTATTTTGTCTTTAGCTTTAATTTCATTTTCGTTTGAACAAAACCCAAACAATATATTCACTAAATATAGATTATATTTTAGTCCTGATGGGTTAGACTCATGGGCATCTTTTGATGTAAATTTTACCTCTGAAGATTATTTCTTGGAAAAAGATTCTAAAATTAAATATAAAATAAACTTAGAATATGTTAATAAGATAATTGAAGACGATATTTATGGTCAAGAAATAGTAATTGATAATCTCGAATTAGACTTTGAACAAATAAAACTTCAAATTAATGAAGAACAATTCAAACTATTTCCTGATTTTATTTTACATAACTTATATTTTTATTATAAGGATTTAAATGGAAAGTATTTAGAAAATAGATATATGATAGCTTATAATGAAAATGAAAAATTAGAATTAGATAATCTAATAAGAGACGATGAATTTGGTATAGGTTATGAAACAAAAATTAACAAGAATGAATATGAATTTGAGTTGTCTTATATCGATGAGGTTAAAGAGAAGACGTCATCAATTGATAGTAAATATGAGGATATAGTAGAACATAATTATGAAATAACAGAATTTGATAATAATAAAGTTATTGATTATGTTTATGATAAGGAAGATTTTGATTATTCAGAAACCTTTTTTGAATACAGTGATGTTTCTTATAAATTAGATTTTAATATAGATATGAAATCAGGGATTTTTAAAGGTTTTAGAACAGATACCATTTTAGGTATAAATTATAATTATGATTTTGATTATGAAAATAAAGAGGTTGTAGTTGACTATTTAAAAACTGAAAAAGAAGTGGATTCTAACTCATCAACAGTTACTAATAATATGGAACAAGAAGCTTTCAGTTACAAAGAATATACTAATTTTAGTAAAGAGATTAATTATGACTATCTTTCAGATACTTATTATGTTTATAATTATTTAGGAAATGGATTTTTACTAAAACCATCAATTAATTTATATTTAAAAGATAACTATTTCATAGTGACAAATGCGTACGATCATTTTATGAAACTGAGATATGATTTTAAGGGATTAAGTAGCATGAAAGCAACTTCAACTACTCTAAGTTTTGATACATTTTTCTATGGTAAAGATTATAATATAAATATTTTAAATGGTATTCAGTTCAAAATAAATAATGATAGCGAGATAGAAAATGCTTTTTATCTTGATATAAACAATATTTATAGAGGTTTTGAGAATATCAGACCAGAATTAAGAGCAGAGTATTTCAATAGCAAAGATATTAAAAATCTAACTATTCAACCAAGATTATTTGCAAAATATGGTAATTTTAAAATCAATATAGAGGATTACATAGACTATGATGTGATAGAAGAAGAATTAGAAAATACTTTTTTGATCAATCCATATTATGCTGTAGATGATTTAGAAATTGGAATAAAATTGTTTAATTTTAAGTATAGAGCTTTTGGAGATGCATATTATAAAGAGTTTTTAACAAAAACAGAAAATTTAAACTGGTATGTTTATTTAGAATTTTTAAAGTATTTTTATTTATAAAAAAAGCCTTTCTTTTTTAAGAAAGGCTTTAATATTTGCTAAATTCTATTTTTATTCCAACATTTTCCAGTTTTTCTTTTAATTTTTCATAACCTCTGAATATGTGGTCTATATTAGATATAATGCTTTCGCCTTCGGCACTTAAAGCAGCTATCAATAAGGCTGCAGCAGCTCTTAAATCAGTTGCTTGGATTGGTGCCCCGGAAAGATAATCAACTCCATCTATAATAGCTGTATTATCTTCGAGTCTGATATTTGCTCCCATTCTGTTTAATTCATCTATATGATTAAATCTACTACTAAAAATATTTTCTGATATTGTCGATTTCCCAGGTATTAAAGAGGCTAAAACAGATATTTGTGGTTGTAAATCAGTTGGGAATCCAGGATATGGAGCTGTATCTATGTTCAAGTTTCTAACTTTATCAAAATCTGTTTTGCTGATTTTCACATATTTTTCTTCTTCTGAGTGCTCAAATGTTATTCCTATTTCTTCCAGAATGTTCAAAAGAATTCTTAAATCATCTATGCAAACTTTCTCTATTTTCAAGTTATCTCCCAAAATCGCCCCCATGATTATATATGTTCCTGCTTCAATTCTATCTGGACTTACAGAGTATTCTATTCCTTTTAGCTCTTCTACGCCCTTTATGGTTATTATTGATGTGTTTTTCCCTTCTATATTTGCACCCATTTTTGAAAGAAAATCTATTAGGTCAGTTATTTCTGGTTCCATAGCACAATTGGATATTTTTATAGTTTTTCCTTTTAATAAAACTGCTGAGGTTATTAGATGTTCTGTTGCACCTACACTTGGAAAAGGTAAACTTATATTTATTTTATCTTTTGAGTTAGTTATTTTACCAATTACATAGCCATGTTCTGTTGTACTCTCAATCCCCATTTTTTTGAGCCCTTCAAGATGGTAGTTAACAGGTCTAACTCCCAAAGAACATCCTCCAGGTAGAGCGACTTTCGTTTCTCTTGTTCTTAAAGTTAAGGGTCCATATACATTAAAAGATGCTCTCATTTTTCTTACTGGTTCGTAAGGGATCTCACCTTTCAGTTTTTGAAACTCTTCTATAATAAGTTGATCATCAGATTTTTTTATTGATTTACCAGAGTATTCTAATATTTCCAGCATTGTTTGAACATCTGCAAGATCTGGTACGTTATTTAGAACTACTCTATCTTTTGTCAGTAAAGTAGCAGCCATAATAGGTAATACGGCATTTTTTGAGCCAGATATCTTTATCGAACCACTAGCAACTTGTGGCCCTTTAACTATTAGTTTATTTGAAGAATCTAAATTTATTGCATTCATTTAGTTAAACACCCCCCATATAAAATTAAAACTCTTCCAAAATTTTGTAAACATCATCTGTTGATATTTTGTCTCTTGGAATATAATAAGATTTTATTTCACAAGTTTCTGAATAATCTGTTAACATTTTTATTCTATCGTTTATTCTATTTATAATTTTATCAAATATATCTTCAAAAATGTCAGTTAGCAAGATAATGAAAGTATCTTTTGAATATCTAAAAATATAATCTAAAGGTATTCTTACACTTTCTCTTAGAATTTTTCCTAACTGTCTTTCAATTATTTTCTTTTCTTCGTTCAAATTTAATTTATTTAAATGAGGTAGTTTAATAATTACAATCCCCCATTCATTATTAGCTTCAAATGCTTTTTGAAAATAAATGGCAAAAAATTTATCAAAGAAATCTTTCGAATAAACCCTTGTATTTTCATCTATAATCTTTCTGTTTACAAGGTCTTCTACAAATTCTTCAAAACTCAAGAACTCTTGTTGGATTAGTTCGTTGTGTTGTTTTACAACTTCATCCATTTCTAATTCTTTCTTTTTCAACTCATCTAATTCTTTTTCCAATTTCACAATACGTTCTTTCATTTCATTATAGTTATCCCCCATTATAAACCTCCTTTTGATTTCTACCAGTTTTTATTACCAGTAGGCTGCTTGGTCCCATTCAAAACTTCTTCAGCATAGTCGCTTACTTTTTCAGAAAAATAAGTTACAGCTCTGTCGTTTGAATAGTTTAATTCTCTATAAAGAAGGATACTTTGATCTTTTCTGAATCCACTTAACACAACAGAATTTTCATATATTTTGATTAAATTATCATCGAAGTTTTCCTCTTTAACTTCCCAATTTAGTTTCAAATTATAATTTTTTAATAAAACAATTTTGCTATCCCTTTTGAAAAAATCAACATCTGAAATTTCATTAGAATATGATAAAAAAGAACCTGACTTAGAAAGTATTGATTGAATTACATTATCACCTGATTTTGAATCAACTTTTAAAATAGGATATACTCCAGCAGTTTCAAAACCTCTAATCATTCTATAGGTTATCTCAGAAATTATGTAAGGTGATTTGGCTATATATTTTAGCTTGTCTTCTTTTGAATCGTTTAACGGTTCAAGGTTACCAAATATAACAAAGTCAATTTTTTTTTGTTTTAGTAATACTCCAATATCTTTAAAAAATGATTCAATAAGACTATAATTTCTGATAGTTCCCAAACAAAGGTAACATAATTCCTCATCAAAATCATTCAAGTTTAAAATATAACCATTTAATGAATCGTTTTTTGGTATTATTTCTTCATAACTTTCATATACTTTCCCAATTATTCTGTTTTCTGTATTTATAAGATCTATAGCTGAAAAAGAAAATATGTTAATCAATATAAAAACCATTATTAAGAATTTTTTCAACAGCATAAGCAACACCTTCTTCATCATTTGAAGGAACTATATATTTTGCAATATTTTTAACTTTCTCATGGGCATTTCCCATTGCATAAGAATTTTCTGTTTTTTCAAGCATTGCAATATCATTTTCTGAATCACCAAAAATATGAGCCTTTTTTAAGTTTAAATTGTATATTTTAGAAAGCTTTTCTAATGCAATTCCTTTCGAAGCATTTTTTGGAATAATATCCAAAAATGAGTGGAATGACATTATTATATTTAAGTAGTTTCCAAATTTCGTGTTTAATTCTTTTTGAACTTTTAATAACCTTGAATTATCACCAACAGCTAAAATTTTTAAAGGTAGATTTTTATTTTTGTTTATATAATCTATTAAGTCATAAACTACTTCGTATTTTACTGATGCGTGTTTTGCATAATCTTTTATTTCTTGATTATCTTCTTCAACAATCAATTCATCTTTTACATATATTTGCCTGTGTAAATTTATTTTTCTCAAATATTTCACTATGTCAATCGCAATTTGAGCATTTACGCCTTCTTCTACTAAAACTTGGTTTTGATTGTCTACAACGTAAGAGCCATTATAAGAAACAATATGTGCATAATTTTCAACAAAAGGGATATAATTATCTATAATATGCATCATAGAACTATACATTCTGCCACTTGCAAGTACCAAATTATTTTTATTTACTATAATATTTTTTAAAGCTTCTTTATTTTTATCTGATACTTCTATGTTTGAATTCAAAAGAGTTCCGTCAAGGTCAAAAACAAAAGTATTCATTTTTTAATCTCCTATTTATATTTTATCATATTATGTTTTTATTCGTTAATTAAAACATAATTGTTGTATTTTTTAAAATTATTTGAATCTATTAAATCAGATAGAGATTCAACATATTTTTCTCTTTGTTGGGAATAATAAAGCAGTCCTTCTGTTAATCTTTTGTTTTTTATTTCATTATTTCTTATTTTTCTAAAGTCTAAATAATAATCTAAAGTGTTTAATTTTAAAGCATAACTTTCCATAGAATCGACTAATGAATCAAATTTTTTAACTTCATAAGTTTCACCTTCTGGTCTTCCTGTAGGTACTATACCTGCTCCTTCTTCCCATGTCCACTCACCAAAAATATTGTTGCCTTCAATTGCAAATCTGGAAGTTCCCCATCCCGATTCTTTTGCAGATTGGCCAAGGGCTATATGTACTGGTATGGGTTTAACTCTCCTCAACAAAATATCTCTATCATCTGTTAAATATTTTTCAGTTAATCTTTCACTTACATTTCCATTCAAAATATTCTCCCGTTCAATTTCAATATCTTTGTTTACTTTATTAATTATTGGGAGCATTATTTTAATGAAGATATTTTTTCTTTTATTAACATCATAGATATCATTTAAATTATTTGGAAATTTTTCTACTACAACAGTTGGAATAATTTCATCTTCTAAAGTATAGTTGATTTGTTCAAAATAATTGTCCAGATCTTTCCAGTCTTTATAATAAACATAATCCCAATCTATTTTTTTTTGTGTTATTTCTCCTTCTGATTTGTAATTACCTTCCAAAGTAAAAATAAGATAAAAAGTAAAAATTATAGAAATAATTATGTAAAAAATTGCCCATTTATTCTTCATAAAATCACTCTCCAATATTTCTTAATAACCAGTATCTAACTTTTTCTTTTCCAGATTCTGTATCTCTGGCAAATATAGCAATTCTATTTAGCAATTGATTAGATGTAAAATAATTAGTAGAATAAATTTTATTACCATCTTTGACAGTATCCAAAAGTCCTTCTTGAGAAATGTATAATTTTGTGTCTCTTATGTTGTCGTTAGTTGTCAAAGATATTTGAAATTCTTCTCCTAACGGTATTTCAACTGGGTATCTGTCTTTGGTTAACAACGCTTTCCTATTCAAAATATAGCTTAGATGTGATTCAGTTGCCCAATCTAATAGTAAAGGTTCTCTTGGGATGAAATATTTTCCATATTCTTTGATATATGGTCCCATATCCTGAGTAAAAGCGTATTTGAAGTTGTTATCTTTTAATATATCGTCCATTCCATAAGTATAATACCCATAAGGATAAGCATATATTTCTGATTTATACCCCATTTCGTCTTCAAAGGCTTTTTGAGATTTTATTAGGTCTTCTTCAAAAAAGTTTAGAGTATATTCTTTACCATTTTGTTCTAACATATATAAAAAATTATCATGCTCATGAGAATGTAATCCCAAAGTTAAACCACTGAACTCATCTAATTGCCTTATTTGATCCCAGGTGAGATAATCAGGATATCCCACATTACCTGTATTTATAAATAGAAGGTAAGGTATATTTTCTTCTTTAAAGAGCTTATGTGCTTTTGTGGTTGTTTTATATCCATCATCAATTGTAAATAATACTGCATTTTCATAATTTTTATCTCCATTCACATATGATAAAAAATCCTGGTGATCTAATATTTCATACCCTTTTTCTTTAACTATTTTTATGTGATTTTTAATTTCTTCAGTAGATGTACTAGTCGAGGGATATCTCTCATCATCAAATCTATGATAAAGAAAGATATAAACTTCTGAAAAAGTCATTAGTGCAAATACTAAAGCAATCATAGTAAGTATAATTTTTTTCATTTTAGCACCTCTCGTAATTAAAATTTTATAATAAAAATGAACATATTTAATATTATCACATAAAGGTTTTCATTACTTTAAAATAATAAAAATATATCTTTGATAAAGTTTAATTTGGGAGGTGTGATTTTGAGATATATAGATACACACTCACATACTTATTTAAAACGTTTTAACGAGGACAGAAAAGAGCTTTATTCAGAAATATCTGAAAAGCTTGATTATATAATTGATATCGGGATAGGCAAAGATTCTATTGACAAGATTTTAGAAAGCGTTAATAAGTATGAATTTATTTTTGGAACAGTTGGTTTTCATCCAACAGAAACAGAAGATTTTGATGATGATGATATTTCTCATATGGAAGAGGCTCTAAAAGAAGAAAAAATAGTTGCGATTGGTGAGATAGGTCTTGATTTTCACTGGGATACTGATAGAAATAAGCAGTTTAAAGCACTTGGAATGCAGATGGAATTGGCAAAAAAACACAACAAACCCATAGTATTTCATATTAGAGATGCTTATGATGAAGCTTATGATTTTATTAAAAAAACAGGTATTCCTGAAGCTGGTGGGGTTGTTCACTGTTTTTCATCAAATTGGGAAGACGCAAAAAAATATTTAGACTTAGGCTTATATTTGGGGTTTGATGGTCCTTTAACTTATCCTAAAAATGATGATTTGAGAGAAGCATTGAAAAATACACCAATAGACAGGATATTGCCAGAAACAGATTCTCCGTTTCTTCCACCAGTTCCTTTTAGAGGGAAAAGAAATGATCCTTTAAAAGTTGAGTATGTTTATGAAGAAATTTCAAGAATTAAAGAGGTTTATGATGAAAGAATAGCTTCTCAGTTAAAAAGCAACTCAAATAAATTATTCAAGTTAGATAGATAAAAAAATAGAGATAGTTTTAAAAACTATCTCTATTTAATTTAGTATATCGTTTTCAGATATTAAATTCCCATTGAAAGCATCTTTTCCAGTCATAGGTTTTTTGCCGGGGAACTGAATTTTTGATATTTTCAAAACACCATTTTTAGTTTCAATCAAAAGATCACTATTTTTTAAACCTACTATTTTCCCTGAGGTTCCTTCAACTTTAGTTTTATAAATTTTACTTCCAAATAATTTCACTTTTTTGCCTTTATGCAATGCAAAAGTTCCAGGGAAAGGATCAAAAGCTCTTATCTTATTATGAGTCTTTTCTGCATCTTCAAAATTTAGCTTCATTTCATCTTTTGAAATTTTATTTGCATAAGTTGCTTTCGAATGATCTTGTTCAGTCAACTTTATGTTTTCAAAATTATTTATGAAATCTTCTAATGACTTTTTTGATATTTCTAACAATTTATCGTAGACTTTTTCTAAATTATCATTTTGTTCAATCTTAATTTTCTTTTTTAAAGCTATAGGCCCTGCGTCAAGTTCTTTAACAATTTTAAAAATTGATATGCCAGTTTCATCTTCACCATTTTCAATAGCCCTTTGCATAGGTGCTGCGCCTCTATATTTAGGAAGTAATGAAGTATGTAGATTCCAACAACCGTATTTAGGCATCGAAATTACCTTTTCTCTTAGAATTTTACCAAAAGCAACAGTTATAATAATATCTGGATCTATGAACTCTAAATCATCGTATATCTCTTTCATTTTTCCTGGTTGAAACAACTGTATTTTATTTTCCGCAGCGATTTTTTTTACTAGTGTTGGTCTTAATTTTTTTCCTCTACCAAAAGGTTTGTCTGGTTGAGATACTACTGCAGCAATGTTAAAATTTTGGGTTACAAGATGTTCTAATATTTTTGCAGCGAATTCAGGAGTACCCATAAAAATTATTTTTAAATCTTTGGGATTTTTCATGGTTCGATTACTCCAAGCTCTTTCCCTTTTTTCTTTCCTTCTTTTATTAATTCATTTAATCTTTTTTTAATTCTTTGTTTGGCAACTACACTGAGTTTGTCGGTGAATAAAATGCCGTTTAAGTGGTCATTTTCATGCTGGAATATTCTTGCAGTATAGTCTGTTAATTCTTCTTCTATTTTTTCGCCACTTTCGTTATAGTATTCAACAGTAATAGTCTTTGGCCTTTCAATTTCTGCAAAAACTTCAGGTATGCTAAGACAACCTTCTTCAAATATGATTTGATCCTCACTGAAAGATTTTATTTTTGGATTAATAACAGTTTTTTTATTTTCACCATCATCCATAACAAAAAATTTATAAGACATTCCAACTTGTGGAGCAGCCAGCCCGACTCCATCTAATCTATACATTTCTGAAAACATTTTTTCAATCAATAATTTTAATTCTTCATCGAATTTCTCGATTTCTTTAGTTTTTTTCCTTAACACAGGGTCACCAATTAACCTAACTTCCATAGTTTCACTCCTCTATTACTCTAATCAATTTATCTAAATACTCTTTATTTGTTAAGAAAACAGACAATGGAGTTATTGAAACATAATTTTTATTGACATAGTGATAGTCTGAGTTCTCCGTATCGTCATCTTCTACAATTTTACCAAGCATCCAATAATAAGAATTCCCATACGGATCTGTTCTTTCATCAAAATAGTCTTCATATCTTCTGGTGCTTTGCCTTGTTACTTTGAAACCTTTTATTTCATCTATAGGGATATTCGGAACATTTACGTTTAAAGTAGTGAATTCAGGTATCTTCTTAACATCTATTTTATTCAACAAGTCTATTATAACTTGACCTGCTGTTTCAAACATTGGATCGTTAAATTCAGCAGATGAAACTGCTATTGAAGGATAACCAGTAATAGCACCTTCCAATGCAGCAGATACTGTTCCAGAATATAAGATATCAGTCCCCATGTTTGCGCCCCTGTTTATGCCACTAATAACCAAATCAAAATCTATATCTTTATATATTGCCAAAGCCCCTAATTTAATACAATCAGCTGGTGTACCATTAACAGCATAACCAAAAAATTCTTGATTAATTTCCACTTTTTTTGCCCATAGAGGGTTTCTAATTGTTATGGCGTGTCCCGTCGCAGATCTTTCTACATCTGGAGCAACGATATAAACTTCATGGTCTTTTTCTAAATAATTTTTTAAAACGCTTATTCCAGGTGCCATTATACCATCGTCATTTGATATCAATATTTTCATATTACACCTCCATAAGTAATATTAACATTTTTGTTTTATGAGTCTATTAATAAGAATTTAATATTAACGCAAATTGGATAAAATTAATAAGAATTGTCTATATGTTATAATATCATAAAATAGCATAAGGGGGTATTTTTATGAAAACAGAAATGGAATTTAAGGAAATAAGTAAAAAACATTTTTACACAAAAACACCTACGGGGCACGATGTACACACAGACGCAAATATTGAAATAGGTGGTACAGATTCTGCCCCAAGACCTATGGAGTTAATGCTTTCTGGGTTGGCTGGATGTACTGGTGTGGATGTTTCTATGATTTTAGAAAAAATGAAAGTTGAGTATGAAGAGTTCAAAATAAAAATTGAAGCAGATAGAAGAGAAGAACAACCAAGAATATATACCGATATCAAGATAGTGTATATGTTTAAAGGTAAGGATTTACCTATGGAAAAATTGGAAAGAGCAGTTAATTTATCTCAAGATAAATACTGTGCTGCATCTGCGATTTTCAAAGGTACTGCTAACGTAGATTACGAAATAAAAATAATAGACTAAAATTTGGGGGGATATTGACCCCCTATTTTTATATTAAAAAAATAAAACTTTTACCCTTAGAATATAATATTTATGGTAAAATATCTTTGAAAGTAGGTGATTTTATTATGGCGAATGTTAATAACATAAATGTCGTTATAGAAAAAGCTAACGACAGGATGAAAGAAGTTAAAAATACTATAGTTGTTATGTCAGGTAAAGGGGGAGTTGGAAAATCAACTGTTGCAGTAAACTTAGCAATCGCACTTTCTTTAGAAGGTAAAAAAGTGGGATTATTAGATGTTGATTTACACGGCCCCGACGTAGCGAGAATGCTTGGGGGAAGAGGACAATACCCAACTCAAGTGGGAGATGAAGTAGTTCCCCCCGAAGTAAACGGAGTTAAAGTTATTTCTATGTCTCAGTTCTTGAAAGAAGAAACATCTCCTGTTGTTTGGAGAGGCCCTTTAAAAACAGGAACAATTCTTCAATTTATTGGAGATATTGCTTGGGGAGAGCTTGATTATCTTATAATTGATTCACCGCCAGGAACGGGAGATGAACCTTTAACAGTTTTCCAAAATCTCAAAAATATAACTGGTTCAATAGTAGTTACAACTCCTTCTGTGGTTTCTCAAGATGATGTTGAAAAAGCCATTAACTTTTTAGGGATGATGAAACAAAAGATTTTGGGATTGGTTGAAAACATGTCATATTTTGTATGTCCTGATTCGAACAAAAAACATTTCATCTTTGGACAAGGTGGGGCGAAGAAATTGGCAGAAAAATACGATTTAAATGTTTTGGCTGAAATACCAATTAATCAGAAAGTTAGAGAAAATATGGATGATGGGAAGCCAACTGCATATTTTGGGGATCCAGAAATTGTAGCTCCATACATCAATTTAGCAAGAAATATTATTGATCAATACGACAAATAATTTAACATAAGGGGGTTATTTTCCCCCTTTTTATTTAGGGAGGGAAATTAAGTGAAGAAATTATCATTTATTTTATTATTGTTTTTAATGACTTTAATAACATTCTCAACAACTGTAACTTTTATTTTTGATGCAAAAGAAGCGGAAGAAGTATATTTAATAGGTGATTTTTTAGAAAATGGAAAACAAAAAATGGATAAATCTTTTACTGGATTATGGAGATTGAAAGTTAATTTAGAAGAAGGGAAATACTTATATAAATATGAAATAGATGGGGAGGAAAAAATCAATTATTCAAATACACAAATTGATTTTAAAAATGGTGAAGTTTATAATTATAGAATAGTAAAAGGAATGTATTTTGAATCAGTAGGAGATGGAATAGTTAAAGAAGCCATTCATGAAACAAGCAGAGAATATATTAATCCTGTAAAACCTGGCGAAATATATTTATCCCTTAAAGTTAGAAACAATGATGTTGAAGATGTTGTTTTAGAAGGGAATTTTTTATCGTCTAAAAAACAAGTTATAAATAATGATGATATGCTCGAATATAGATTTCATGTGTTAACAGATGCTTCCCTATTAAAGTATAGATTTAGAATTATTGACGGACAAGAAATTATAATTGGTTATAATAATACCGAAGCTCCATTTGAATTTGACTTTAATAATCCAAAAATAGCCTTCTTCAATGTACCTGATTGGGCAAAAGGTAGAGTATTTTATCAAATATTCACAGATAGGTTCAGGAATGGAAATAAGGAGAATGATCCGATTTACACCCCAAATTGGTATGGAGATCATACAAAAGACAAATTAATGTTTAACCATTATGGAGGAGATCTTGATGGAGTAATCCAATCAGAAGATTACTTCAAAGAATTAGGAATTCAGGGAATTTATTTCAACCCTATTTTTGAATCTATTTCTACCCATAAATACAACACTACTGATTATCTGTCTATAGATCATAGATTTGGTACAGAAAAGACATTTGAAAATTTAGTTGATATGCTTCATTCAAATAATGTGAAAATTATTTTAGATGGGGTATTTAATCATACAGGAACGGAATTTTTTGCCATGCAAGAAAATTTTGAAAAACAAAAAGAATCTAATTATCTTGATTGGTATTACATAAAACAGTTCCCAATTGAAGAAAAACCAACATCCTACGAATCTTGGCAAGGATATGCTTCTTTGCCAGAGTTAAATATAGATAATCCTGAAGTAAAAGCTTTTTTCAATAGAGTTATAGGAAAATGGATGATGAAGAATATAGATGGTTGGAGGCTTGACGCCGCTGATCAAGTTCCAAAATATTTTTGGAACAACTATTTTTATCCAAATGTAAAATCCATTAATGAAGAAACATTTGTTGTTGGGGAATATTGGAAAGATTCAACAGAATATTTCCAAGCACCCTCTTTTGATGGGGTTATGAATTATTTGTTTAAAGATGCAGCCTTATTATATGTAAAAAATGGTCAAGCTAAAACATTTGTAGATTCAACTAAACGTTACCTAAACAAATATCCTCCTCAGGTTGTTCATTCATTGTGGAATTTGTTAGGGAGTCATGATACAGAAAGAATATTTACTATGTTAGATGAAGACGTTGAAAGGATGAAGATGATTTCAGCTCTACAAATGACTTTTGTTGGGGCTCCTTTGATATATTACGGAGACGAAATTGGTATGACAGGTGGTAATGATCCTTTTGACAGAAAACCATTTCCATGGAAAAAAGAAATGTGGAATGAAGAAATATTTAACCACTATAAAAAGATGATCGAATTGAGAAAAATAAGAGAATCGCTTCAAATAGGTGATTACAAAGTTCTCGAAGCAGAAGATGGCTTACTGATTTTTGAAAGAAGCACACAAAAAGAAACAACAACAGTAGTAATAAATAGTAAAAACAGTCCTATTAAAACCAACATTTTGAATGGAGAATTTAAGGATTTATACAATGATGATATAATAGAAGGAGTAACAGAAGTTCCGGCAAAATCATTTATGATTTTAGAAAAAAAATAAAGTGGTGGAAAAATTGTATTATTATGAATTGATACCTTTTGGAGGAAGACTATACAATACTTATACATTTAAATCAAATAACCCTTTGGCTGTTGGTCAAAGGGTTATTGTGAATTTAAGAAATAAATTAACTTCTGCGCTGGTATACAAACAATCCGAAGAAATCCCCAATGTAAAAATTAAAGAAATAGAATTTATATTGGACGAGAAACCTTTGATTGATAAAAAACATATCAAATTTATAGAAAAAACTGCAGAAGATTTATTAATACCAATCTCTGAAATTGTAAAAATGATGTTCCCCTCTACATCAAATGATCTTTTTAGAATAAGAATAGTTCCATTGAATCCAATGGTGGGGTTTGACAAACCTATTTTTTTAAATGACTATTTCAGAAAATTCAAAAATAAATCTGAGGCGAGGAAAAAGTTAAAAAATCTTATTGATTCTAATTTAGTTGAATTAGAATCCTACACAAAAAAGCAAAGAACAAATAAAAAATCTGTGTATATTGGGTTGAATAAAAATCTTGATGGATTACCCAATATTTCAAAAACTGCTGATAAATTGATAAACTATCTAAGAATAAATGGTGTAGTATCACTTGAAGAAATATATTCAAAAAATATAATCAAAAAAAGTTCTTCAACAATTGACACATTGTTTAAACACAATGTTATAGTAGAAAAAAATTTGAAGAATACAAAAACCATTTCCAATACAGTTGATCTGACAGATGAACAAGAAAAAGCTGTTGAAAATATAAAGAAATTTAAAGACAAACCTCATCTTTTATACGGTGTAACAGGAAGTGGAAAAACTGAAGTATTTTTTGATATTGCTCAACCACTTTTGGAAAGAGGGAAAAAAGTTTTGATACTCGTACCAGAAATTTCTTTAACACCACAAATGTTTACAAGGATAAAAAAACGTTTTGCTTCTTATAAAGTAATCACATATCATTCAAATTTAAAGCCGAAAGAACGTCTAAATAATTGGTATGACCTTGTTAATGGAGAAATGGATGTTTTAATTGGTACAAGAAGTAGTATATGGATGCCCATAAAAGATTTAGAAATGATCATAATAGATGAACAGCATGATGATTCTTTTTACCAAGATGAACAGGTTATTTATGACACAATGCGAGTTTCTGAGATCAGAAAAGAAATTGAAGATTTGAATTTGGTTTTCGCCTCAGCAACTCCAAGGTTGAACGAGCTTATAAAAGCCAAAAATGGTGATTATTATTTACAGAAATTAGAAAAAAGATATCTAACTAAAATGCCAGATGTTGAAGTAATTGATATGAAAAAAGAGAAAAAAGTTAGCTGGTTATTTTCAAAAAAAACCTTGGTAAATATTAAAGAAACCCTTGACCAACAAAATAAGGTAATAATTTTCACGCCAACAAGAGGACATTCCAATTACGTTTTATGTACTGATTGTGGACATGTTTTTAAGTGTGACGATTGCGACGTTTCTCTAACATATCACAAAAGCGAAGAAAAACTTGAGTGCCATTATTGCGGGAAAGACTATCAAATTCCACAGAAATGTGAAAAATGCGGAGGATATAACCTTCAAACAAGGGGATATGGAACCGAAAGAGTCGTCAACGAAATGGTTAAATTTTTTCCCTCTACAGAAGTTTTGAGGGTAGATAGAACAGTGATAAATTCATTTGATGATTTGAAAAAAACTTTTAAAAGGTTTTATGATAAAGGGCCTAAAATAATAGTTGGCACAAAAATGATCACTAAAGGATTGGATATCAGCGACCTTAAATTAGTAGTAATAATGGATTCAGATAGGTATTCTTATTTTCCCGATTATAGATCTTATGAAACTACTGCATCATTAATAATGCAAGTTGCAGGAAGAGCAGGAAGAAAAGGTTCTGGTAAAGTTTTGATTCAAACTTTTAACCCAGAAGATGAAATATTTTATGCCATTAAAAATCATGATTATAATTTAATAGCTAAAAAAGAGTTTGCAAAGAGAGAAAAATATGGGTACCCACCTTTTTCAAACTTAATATTGATAATGTTGAAAGATAAAGACAAAAATAAATTGGAGCAAAAAGCGCAAATAATAAAAAATGAGTTTAAAAATTTGAATATAAACATTAATGGTCCTATAGATCCACTTATAAAAAAGATAAAAGGGGAGTATAGGAAACAATTAATTATAAAACAAAAAGATATTTCAAAAAAAGATTTATTGACGATTCAAAAAAAATATGATAATGATATGAAGTTGTTTTTAAACCCTCCTACCACTTTTTTATAATTTGACTTAGAAACAAAACCGTGGTAACATGTTAATATAAGAGTAAAAAATAATATTTTTATTTAATTTTACAAATTATGCAGTCTTTGTCAATCAAACTGGAGGTGGTTATATGGAATTTAAAGTTTTTGTAAAAGATATTCAGTTAACTCCAGCACTTCAAAATTATATTGAAAAAAGAATGAGTAAGCCGGATCATATGTTGAAAAAACATGAGGATTTATTATCTCCTGCTGATTTTAGGATCCAAAAAGAAGGCGGTATTTATAAAGTTGAAATTACCGCACACTTTAAAAAATTCAATAAAATCATAAAAGTTGAAGAAAAAGATGGAGATTTATATGAAGCAATTGATAATGTGACAGATTCTTTAGAAAGAAAAATAAGAAAATTAAAAACAAGAATACAAGAACATGATTCTAAAAAACAATTTAACGAAGCAATTAAAGATACAGAAGAAAACGAAGAACAATCAAGAATTAGAAAAACAAAAAGATATGATTTATCTATGATGCCAGCTGAAGAAGCACTTTTACAAGCTGAATTATTGGGACATAATTTTTTTGTATTTAGAAATGCAGATACAAATGAAGTTAACGTAGTTTATAAGAGGAATAATGGTTCATTTGGATTAATTGAATTTGTAGAATAATTAGTATAAAAAAAAGAGAACTCTTTGAGTTCTCTTTTTAGTATGTTAAATACCTAATAATCTTTTTATTTTATTTTGATCAAAACCAACAATAGTCTTGTTCCCGATTTCTATTACTGGGACACCCATTTGCCCAGTTTTTTTTATCATCTTTTCGGCTGCTCTCTTATCTTTTGATACATCATAATCCTTAAATTGTAATCCCAACTCCTTAAAATACCTCTTTGCTCTTTTACAATGAGGACAGCTTGGAGTGCTATAAATTGTAATTTTAGTATGTTGCATAATTCACGACCTCCTTATACCTATGTGTGGTATTTTTAAAATTATATCAGAAAAAATATATAATTTTTTTAAAATAATGTAAAACGTTAATAGTAAAATATTGAAGAAAATTAAAACCAGAAAGGTAGAGATGTTTAAATGATTTATGAATATGATAAAAAAATAAATGAAGTAAAAAAAGAAGTCAAAGAAAAATATACAGAATATACAATAAAAGCGCCATATGAAGAAAAGTTTCATAAAGAGAATGAAAACATGATTTTTAGAGTATTTGAAAATAAAAAAAGTTTAAAAGGGGACATAGTTTTTATTCATGGTATAGGCCCAAATAATATTAAATATCTTCAATGGTACGCGGAATATTTTAGTAAAAAAGGATACAGAACAACAATGACTATCTTGCCTTACCACTATAAAAGAAAAAATTCTGATCTGATAGATGGAGAGCCTTTTTATTCTGCAGAACCAGACAAATGTATCCAATTATTTCATAATGCTGTAAAGGATATAAGAAAAACTATTGATTATATCTCTAATTTTGATGGTTTTGATAATAATAAACTTCACTTGATGGGAGTGTCTTTTGGAGGAATTATCGGGACTTTAGTTTTAGCTTTGGATGATAGAATAAATAAGGGTATATTAACTATAACTGGAGGGAACTGGAGATGGATTAACTTTCATTCTCCTTACACAGATAAAGTTAGAGAAGAATATAGAACAAAAGGTAACGCTTATGGGTGTAATGGAGAGGAATTTTGTGCCAAAAATTTTAGAAGCGATGCACAAAAATTTGTCAAAGATAATTTCAACAGTGTGGATGATATTTTCACGAAATCGCCGATACCTTGTTATGCATATGATCCATTGTCTTTTGCCCCGTTTGTGGAAAATAAAGTTTTATATATCCAAGGTAAGTATGATAAAATAATTCCAAAGAGGGCGTCTGAAGATTTATATGAAATGTTTCCGAACGCTAAAAAGAAAGTTTTTCCAGCGGGCCATAAATCATCTATATTGTTTAGAAGAAATATTGCAAGGTGGGCTATAAACTTTATAGAAAACGAGTGAATGAAATGAACAAAGGTACTTATATATTATATATAAAAATTGAAAGAGATTTTTCTTTCAGAACATCGAAAAAATTGTTCAAGATCAAGAGAGGGATATACGTTTATGTAGGATCAGCTTTAAAAAACTTACATCAAAGAGTTGGAAGACATATTTCTTATAAAGAGGGAAAATACAAAAAGCATTGGCATATAGATAATTTACTTGAAAACGGAGAAGTTATAAGAGTGGTTCTAATTCCAGACGGAAAGTATAGAGAAATAGAAATATCAAAACTTTTTAACTCTGAGTTTTCACCTGTTAAAGGGTTTGGAGCTTCTGATATAAAAGAACTTGATTCTAATCTATATAAAATTGATAATCTTGAAAAAGCTTTTGATTTAATAAAGAAAATAAATTAAAGCCCTTGAATTAATCAAGGGCTATTTATAATCATTTTTTATATATGAGGTCTACTGAAATACTTGAGTTGGGGTTCATCTTGATCTTAATATTTATTTCACCTTTTTTAGAATCGTTTATTAGCGTATCGTAATCATCATTCACAGAGTAATCATCCAACTGTATATTAGCCGATTTTTCAGAAATCAATACCCATTTGTAATCATCCGAGTGGTTTGTTAAGTTGATATTTCTTTGAGTCATCCTTGTTTCATTATTTATTTTTACATCTGAAATAATGTTATTGGAATAGTAAAAGTTCCAACTTTTATCCATGTTTAGCACAATTGATTCACCGATCGAATAGGAATCTATGTTGATTTTGTTTAATGGAACAGTTTCATTATCAAATTTTTCGTTAATCCACAATTTACCTTGTGGTATTTCTATACCCAGGCCGTTTTCTTTAGTGTTCTCTATATGACGAATTATGTAAGGATTGGCATTTTGAGTTGTATAGGGAAGTGGTATTTCAAGGTAATCCTCAAAAAGAAGAATTTTTCTTGTATCTATATTTATGACAGATTTGTCAGAATTTATATCTAAATTACCTAAATCGAGTGTATAAATATTTTGAACTATGTCTTCCTGGAAATCATAAGATTTTGATTCTGCTGCTATGTTTCTTGTCATCAAGCTAAAATTCTGGATATTTTCTTGAAGGTAATCGTTAATCAAATAAACTCTCGAATTTTCAAGAGTTTCTGCACCCGATATTTCAACATTTTTTGTGAATTTTCCATCAGGGTATAATTCATAAATCATACTCCAACTAGCCTTTTTATATGTTGCAACTAAAACATTTTGCTTTGCGTAAATAGACAAATGTTTAGAATTTTTTATAAATGGAAAGTTTTTTTTATCTGTAGTGGCCCATTTTCCAAGATTAGAGTTGTAGAACAATATTTTGTTGCTATCAACCACTTCAAAAATATTATCTTCAATTTCTTTTATTTCACCTGTAAATTGATCTAAATCCACTAAATTAAAACTGAAGTTGTATTTATTTGTTTTAATACTCCATTTTTCACTACCTTCCACCCATAAAATATTTTCATCTTCTGACATTATGTGATCTCCTGGTTTCATTTCTTCAAAATTCACTATCGCATCTTTAAAAATCAGACTCAAAGGATTTGAAAAAGCTAAAAATGAAATAGTTAAAACCATTAAAAATGTGAGTTTTTTCATTAAAAATCCCCCCTTTTATCATTTAATTACATTATAACAAATTAATTTAAAAACTTATTAAAAGTTTTTATATATGGTATAATCTTTTGTGTTTTTAAATCTTCTCGGAGGTGTTTTTTATGAAAAAAGTTGCTTTGATTGGATTTGGTGCGGCAGCTATTGGGTTTTTAAAAGGGATGATAGATAATGGTAATATTAAAGATTATGAAGTAGACGTTTATGAAATGGGAAGAGATATTGAAAATTCTGGATTTGGTGGTCTAAAATACGATGGGAAATTATTCATATCAAAAAATATGGGTGGAGATTTAGAAATACCGACTAATATTCAGAGAGAAATTGTAGAATTTTTTCTTGAAAAGGCTGATATGATAAGTTATGAAAACGGGAAAAAGGTTTATAAGAAAGATATAGAACATGGATTATCTTTTGATGATGAAGATCTCTTTAAAAAGTTTTATAATGAAGGTTTTGAACCAGTAAAATCGGAATTTTTTCATATTGGGACCGATGCATTAGCTGACACAGTTAAAAAAATATACCAGGATTTTGAAAAAGAAGAAAATATAAATTTTCATTTTAACTCAAAAATAGAAAAGATCAATAAATTCGAAAGTCATTATACTATAAACAACATAAACAAAAATTATGATCACCTAATTTTGGCAGTTGGAAGAAGGGGACACAAGCTTGTTAAATCTTTGATTGCACAAGAGCCTAAAATAGTTTTATCAAACAATAAGGTAGATTTGGGGGTGAGATTCGAACTTCCAGATCATGTTGTTCAAGAACTAAACGATAAAATGTATGAATTTAAGTTAAGATTGAAAACCAAAACTGGATATACCGTAAGAACATTTTGTAATAACCCTTCAGGAGAAGTCACGTTAGAGAAATACGATGATTTCGTAACTGTGAATGGTCACGCAAAGGCGAATAAAAAAACTAAAAATACGAATTTTGCGATATTAGTAACTCATTCGTTCACACAACCATTTAATGACCCAATAGGTTATGGCTCATATATTTCTAAGTTATCTAACATTTTATCTGGTGGAGAAAAGGTAATTCTCCAAACTTATGAAGATTTTTATAATTCTAATAGAACTAAAAAGGTAGGAAGAGTTGAACCAACACTATCAGATGATTCTTATATTTTGGGCGACTTAAATTTGGTCTTTCCAAGAAAAACTGTTGAGTCTATAATTGATTTTATGGAAAGGCTAAATGAAGTGATTCCGGGAATAACTTATCCAGATAATCTTTTATATGGTGTAGAAGCGAAATTTTATGGAAATAAAGTGGACAATAGCTTATTTGATAACCTCAAAATAATAGGGGATTCTTCTGGTTGGACAAGATCAATTACTTATGCTGCAGCTCATGGATATCTAATATCTAACACTTTATGAATGACTTTTAAAAGCCCCAAATTTGGGGCTTTTAAAAATTTGTGAATTAATTATTATTAACTGTAATAATAGGTAAAAATAAATTAACTGTTAGGTTATTAACAGTTATTTTTTTTATGAGAAAATATTATCGATTTTGATGTATCGATTTTGATATATTTATAATGAGAATTTTTTCACAATAGGGAGGTAAAAAATGAATAAGAAAAGTATAGTGGAAACATACATACTGAAATTTTTATCAAAAAAAGGGAAAGCCTCAGGATACGATTTAATTAAAAGTTCAAAAGATAAAAATATCATAATATCTACGGGATCTATTTATCCCAAGTTAAAAGATCTGAAAGATAGAAAAATAATAGACTTTGAAATTAATGGAAGAAAAAAAGAATATTTTCTAACATCAAAAGGTAAAAAGTATATAGACAAACTTAATAATAGTGATCAAGTTAATGATTATTTCAATAAAATAAAGCTTATATCTGAATGTAATTGTGCCAATGTTTCAGTAGAATTTAGGGAAGCAATTAACGAATTAATCAAATTATTTTCTTTTGCAGATTGGAACGGCCAAGATGATCTTAAAAAAATTAAGAATAAATTGAATTTTTTAAAAGATAAAATTGAAAATAAATTATTAGAAGAGGTGAAAGAATGAAAATAGTTATAGTTGGAGGAGTAGCAGGTGGTGCTACTGCGGCGGCAAGATTAAGAAGATTGTCAGAAGATGCTGAGATAATAGTTATAGAAAGAGGAGAATATATTAGTTTTGCTAATTGTGGGTTACCTTACCACATAGGAGGAACTATTGAATCAAGAGAAGAGTTATTGTTAGAAACCCCTGAATCATTTTTAAAAAAGATAAATGTCGAAGTCAGAAACCATACAGAAGCTTTATCAATAGATAGAGAAAATAAAAAAATATTGGTTAGAGATAGAAAAAATATGGAAGATTATAATTTAGATTATGATTACTTGATTTTATCCCCTGGAGCAAATCCATTTGTACCACCTGTTGAAGGATTTGACAAAGAAGGGGTCAAGACATTAAGAAATGTTAATGACATGGATAAAATAATTAATTATATAGAAGAAAATGAGGTTAAAAATGCGGTTGTCGCTGGTGGAGGTTTTATTGGTGTAGAAATGGCTGAAAACTTGACGGAAAGAGGTATTCGAGTTTCATTAATTGAAACGGCTGATCAAATAATGAATACAGTTGATTTTGAAATTGCTTCAATAATTCAAAATCATATGAAAGAACACGGGGTTAATCTAATAATGGGAAATGCCATAGAAAAAATAGAAGGCGATAAAGAATTTATTGTGAAACTTTCCAACCATAAAGAGATAAAGACCGAATTAGTCATTTTGTCAATTGGAGTTAGAGGAGAAATAAAATTAGCCATTGAAGCTGGGTTAAAGATAGGTAGAAAAGGTATAACTGTTGATAGGCATATGAGGACTTCAGATAAGAATATCTTTGCTATTGGGGACGCTGTTGAAATACAACATCTTATAAGCGGAGAAAAAACAAATATTCCTTTAGCAGCACCAGCAAACAAACAAGCAAGGATAGTTGCAAATAACATTATTAAAAATAACAGTGAAGAGTATAAAGGCAGTATTGGTACATCTATTGCGAAAGTATTTGAAATGGCAATTGGTTCTACAGGATTGAATGAAAAACAATTACAAGCTATGGGAATAGACTATATATCCTCGATTACAAATTCTAAAAACCATGCTGGTTATTATCCTGGCGCATCACTTTTAACAACAAAGCTTCTTTTCAAAAAAGATGGGAAAATACTTGGTGGACAAGTCGTTGGAAAAAACGGAGTAGATAAAAGAATTGATGTTCTTGCCACTGCGATTAGCGGTAACATGACAGTTAGTGATTTAACAGATATAGATTTTGCTTATGCACCTCCTTTTGGATCAGCAAAAGATCCTTTAAATGTAGCTGGATACGTTGGAGAAAATATTTTGAATGGAGAGATTGAAACAATAGAATGGAATGAGTTAGAAGATTTAGAAAATTTTGTTTTGATAGATGTGAGAAATCGAGATGAAATAAACGAGAAAAACATAATTGGGTTAAAAAATGAAATAAATATTCCTTTCCCAAAGTTGAGAGAAAAATTAGATACTTTAGATAAAAATAAAACATATATAACATACTGTACACTTGGAATGAGAGGTTATTTTGCATACAGAATATTGAAATTGAACGGATTCAAAGTAAAAAATCTTAATGGTGGATTTACTGTTTATGCCAATGCAAAAAAAGCTGAGATAATGTTGAAAAATTCATAAAAAAAGAAAGCCAATTAATTTTGGCTTTCTTTTAATATTTTTTCCATTTGCACATGTGGTATTCCAGCTTCATAGAAAAATTCGTCAGATAAAGATTCAAAACCTAAAGATTTGTAGAAATCGATAGCGTTTTTTTGTGAGTTCAAAATCAATTTTGAAACTTTCTTTTTGCCAGCCTCATTTTCAATGTTTTCCATGATTTCTTTTCCAAAACCTTTACTCCTTTGTTCTTTGATAACTGCAACTCTTTCTACTTTCCATGTATCTTTATCTATATAACGTACTCTTGCAGTAGCAACAGGGGTGTTTTCATATAGCCCTAAAAAATGAATGCAAGCAGGATCAAGCCCATCTAATTCTTCTTCTACTGGAACTTTTTGTTCTTTTATAAAAACTTCATTCCTAATATCATAAGCTAATTTAAAAAATTCAAAATCTTTGAATAAAAATGTGAAAACTGATAAAGCCATTATAAATACCTCCGTTTTTTAATAAATTATAACATACATTTTATTGACAATTTACTATTATTATAATATAATAAAATTACCTATTACTCAGTTTTGGGATTTACCCATTACTTAGTTTTAGGAATATGAATTTAGGAGGAAACAATATGTCAAGAGGATTAGAAAATGATGTGACAAAAGGAATCGTTGAAGAATTTCAAATTAACGAAAAAGACACGGGGTCAGTAGAAGTACAAGTGGCTTTACTTTCTGCAAGAATCAAACACATTACCGAACATTTAAAAAAACACCCAAAAGATTTCCATTCAAGAAGAGGTTTAATGTCAATGGTTGGTAAAAGAAGAAAGATGTTAAAATACTTGAAAAAAGGAAAACCAGAGTTATATCAAGAATTAATTAAAAAACTTGGAATAAGAGGATAATTTTTAAAGCGGGGCTAAAAGCCCCGCTTTATTTTAATAAATACTGCTAATTATGGTAGAATATATAAGAATAGATATTAATTAAGAGGTGAAAATTAAATGAAAAAATGGGAAAAAGAAATTTTCGGAAGAAAATTATCTATTGAACACGGTAAAATGGCAAAACAATCATTGGGTTCAGTTGTATTAAATTTCAACGAATCGACAATTTTAGTAACTGCAAATGCGAGTGAAAAGCCAAAACCAGGTACAGATTTCTTACCTTTAACAGTAGATTTCAAAGAAAAATTCTATGCTGTAGGTAAGATCCCAGGAGGATTTGTTAAAAGAGAAGGAAGGCCAAGTGAAGAAGCAATATTATCTTCAAGATTAATAGATAGACCTATTAGACCTTTATTTCCAAAGAATTTTCACAATGAGATTCAAGTGATATCTACAGTTTTTGCAATGTTAAGTGATGACAGCATTGAAACTTGGAGTATTACTGGAGCATCATTAGCACTAAACTTATCACCAATTCCTTTTAATGGGGTTGTAGCAGGCGTAAGAGTTGGTTATGTGGATGGGAAATATGTTGTATTTCCAACTCAAGAAGAATTAGAAAAATCAAAAATGGATATAATCGTAGCAGGAACAAACGAAGCAGTAACCATGGTTGAAGGCGAATCTTTAGAAGTTACTGAAGATGAAATGGTGGATGCTTTGATGTTTGCACATGATGCCATAAAGGAAATTATAAAATTTGAAGAAGAAATTATAAAAGATTTCAACATTGAAAAATGGGAGGTTGAAGAACCAGAATGTCCAGAAGAATTTTTAAACGATTTTGAAAAACTAATAGATGAGGAAGAAATAATTAAAAGATTGTTAGTTGATGGAAAGAAAAATAAAGATAAAAATTTAGCTGAATATAAAAAATCAATTTTCGAAAAATTTGAAGAAGAATATTTAGATAAATGGTCAGAATCTTTCTATAACGAGAAAAAAGGTTTCTTAAACGAAAAATATGAAGAAATTTTTAAAAATACAATGAGAAGATCTATCCTTGATGAAAACAGAAGGGCTGATGGAAGAGGAGTAGATGAAATAAGACCCATTGAATGTGAGACAGGCCTTATTAACAGAGTTCATGGTTCAGCTTTATTCACAAGAGGTGAAACACAATCACTTGGTATTGTCACCTTGGGAGCTCCAATGGATGTGCAAATGGTAGATACTATTTTTTCTGATGAAGATAAAAGATTTATGTTGCATTATAATTTCCCACCATATGCAACAGGTGAATCAAAGCCATTAAGAGGACCAGGAAGAAGGGAAATTGGGCATGGACACTTAGCTGAAAGAGCGCACAAAAATTTAATTCCAAGTGAAGAAGAATTCCCATACACAATCAGAATGGTTTCTGAAATATTAGAATCTAACGGTTCTTCATCAATGGCTTCTGTATGTTCTGCTTCATTAGCTATGATGGATGCTGGAGTACCTTTAAAGAAACATGTTGCTGGTATAGCAATGGGGTTGATATTTGAAGAGGATAAAAATGTTGTTCTAACAGACATCTTAGGAATTGAAGACCATTTAGGGGATATGGATTTCAAAGTAACTGGAACAAGAGAAGGAATAACAGCTTTCCAAATGGACGTTAAAGTTGATAAAGTCACCAGAGAAATAATGAAAGTGGCTTTAGAAAAAGCCAAAATTGCAAGAAATCATATTTTAGATTTAATGTATGATGCTATTCCTGAACCTAAAAAAGAAGTTTCAAAATTTGTACCAAAAATAAAAACTGTTCAAATTCCTCAAAAGAAAATTGGAGACGTAATTGGTCGTGGTGGAGAAGTTATCAAAAAAATAATGGAAAATTACACAGTAGAAGTATTTATAGATGACAGTGGATTGGTAAAGGTAACAGGTTTTGACACTGATAAAATTGATCAAGCAATTAATCATATAAAAAATCTTACCACTGATGTTGAAAGAGGAAATATATTTGAAGGTAAGGTAACAAGAATAGAAAAATATGGATTATTTGTAGAAGTTTTGCCAGGTAAAACAGGATTATTGCATGCTTCTAATATGAAACCTAAGCCAACTGAATTTAAACTTGGGCAAAAAGTACAGGTAAAAGTTTTAAAAGTTGAAGGACCAGGTAAATTCCAATTAGAATTATTAGAAGAACCAAAAGAAGAAAAGGATGGAGGTCAATAAGATTGTTTAAAGTAAATAAATTAAAAAATGGATTAACTCTTTTATTGTTGAAAAGAAAGACAATGAGAAGTGCCTCCGTATCTTTTTGTGTAAAATCTGGTTCTGTTCATGAAGAAAATAATATTGCCGGTGTGTCTCATTTTATTGAGCACACCGTTTTTAGAAAAACTAAAACAAGAAATATAAAAGAAATCAAAAAGCCTTTAGAAGAAGTTGGAGGTTCATTAAACGCCTTCACAGCAAGAAATCTGACTCTTTTTTATTCTAAGGTTCCGAGTAGAAATATAAACATAGCTATTGAAATCCTATCAGACTTAACATTCAATGCTTCTCTTGAAAAAGACGATATAGAAAAAGAGAAGAAAGTTATATTAGAAGAAATTGCAATGTACGAAGATGATCCAGTTGATCAAATTTTTGAAAATCTTTTCAAAAATGTGTATGATGAAAATTTTGGTAGACCTATAATAGGTTATAGAGATACAGTTAAAAATATGGATGAAAAAACCCTTAGAGAGCATTATTCAAAAAACTTTATTCCTGCAAACACAATAGTTTCAATAGTAGGGAATTTTGATGAAGAGGAAGTAATTAGATACTTAGAATCAATGGAAATTAACAGAGATTCAAAAGAGCCAAACAAAATTTTAAGCCCAAATATATCAAAAGAAGAGATAAATGTAGTAAAAAAGAAAAAAGATCTATCTCAAAACTACTTAGTTTATGCTTACGAAGCTCCACCAAAATATAGTAAAGACTATTATGCAACACTTGTGTTGAATACCATGATGGGTAGTGGGATGAGTTCGCTACTTTTTACCAACATTAGAGAAGAAGCTGGTTTAGTATATGAAGTAGCTTCTGATTACAATTCTTATAATGACAGTGGTTTATTTATGATATATGCGGCAACATCTGATGAGAATGTTGAAAAATATAAAGAAAAAATCGATGAAATTACAAAAGAGATTTATAAACGCGAAGATTTAGAAGACTGGGTGAATTATGGGAAACAAAGACTTATAGGTAAAATGACAATTGATATAGAAACAAACATGGCGTATGGTATGAAGATATTAGATTTATATTTGACATATGGTAAAATTGTTAATATAGATGAAATAGTAAAAAAAATTGAAGAAGTTTCTTTAGAAGATGTCGTAAGAGTATCGAAAGGTATTTTTAGTAATAATAAATTCGTATCTGAGTTGAACCCGGAAAAATAATAAAGGGGGCTTACTATGAAAAAAATATATATATCTGATGTTAATCCAGGTATGGTAATAGCAGAAGATATTGCTAGAAATTCAATAATTTTATTATCTGAGGGAAATGTGTTAACTGCGAAAGACATTGATAAATTAAAAAAATATGGTGTAAAGGAAGTTTTCGTGTACGATGAAGAAGATTTTACAATGGAAAACAAAATCAACATACAATTTCCTGAACTACCTCCTGTAGTGCCCAATAAAAAATATAAAAAATGGTCTGATCAGTTTGAAAAAGTAATTGATATAACAAAACTTGATCAAAGTGACGAACAACTAAACCAGATTTCCGAAGACATTTACAAATCCTTTTTAGAAAAAGAAGATGTTGTGTTAAATCTTTTCCATAACATAGGTTCGGAAGCATTGTCTGCTCATAGTATAAATACCGCGATTATTTCTTCTATTATATCAGTAAAATTGAATATGCCTTTTGTTTTTACAAATCAATTATTGAAAGCAAGTCTTTTACATGACATTGGTTACAGTTTAATTGGAGAAAGGGTGATCTTCGATTACGGGCATATCGACGATAAAATAGTGAAATCTCATGTTATATCTGGATATAACGCATTAAAAAACATGAAGGATAAGATATCTAAAGAAGTCATAGATGCCGTTTTTAATCATCATGAAAGATTTGATGGTACAGGAATATTGATGAAAAAAAAGGGAGACCAAATAAATCCGTTGGTTAGGATTTTGCAAATAGGAGATGCTTACGACGCGTTAATCGAATCAGAGCAAACTCCATATGAAGCTATTAGTTACCTTCTTAAACAATCAGGAAAAATGTTTGACCCTTATTATGTAAGTACTTTATTCTCAATAACAGGGTTATATCCCACCGGTACACAGGTTTTACTTAATAACGGTGATGTTGCCACAGTTGTTAAAAAAGGGAAGGCATCTGTTTTTCCCATTGTCAACGTAGATGGAGAAATTGTTGAAACCGGTTCTAATTCTGGTATATATATAAAAGAAGTTATTAAATCTTGAATCTCTTTGTATCAGTAGATAAAATAGAGCATTGGAAATATATTTTAAATGCAAATATCCCTGAGTTAAAATTAGCTAAAGGGATTATCATAACAGAAAAAATAAAAGAAAACCTTTTAAAAAAGGGAATTTTTGTTATACCTGTTATAAAAAACAATGCATCTGAACACGCTGTTTTGAGAAATGAACTTGTAGAGCAATCATATAACAAAGTAAAAGAATTTTGGAGTAGTTTATACGAAAAACAAAAAATTGATAAAGATCAATTCATAGATATTTCACAAGATATAGCTGAATCGATTATAGATAATTTTGATGATGATGTAATATACATACCGTTGAAAAAATTACAAAATTTTGACGAATACACTTATACTCATTCTTTAAATGTTTCTATAGTGGCTACTTTAATCACAAAAGCAATGGGTTTTGATAATTTTCTTGTAAAAAAAGTTTCTTTATCTGCTTTACTACATGATATTGGAAAATCAAAAATAGATATTAACCTCATAAATGCTCCAAGAGGATTAACTAAAGAGGAATTTGAGCAAATAAAAAATCATGTGAAATACGGCAAAGAAATTTGCTATGAACAAGGTATAGATGATGAAAACATAATTTCTGGTATTCTTTATCATCATGAAAGATTCGATGGAAGAGGGTATTTAAGCCGTCTAAAAGAAGAAGAAATTCCTATTTTTGGAAGAATAATAGCTATTGCAGATGTATATGATGCTTTAACATCTAAAAGAAGTTATAAGGGGTGTTGGAATAACTACAAAGCGGTTTCTCATATAATTCAAAATTCTACAAAAATGTTTGATCCTGATTGTGTATCTGCATTTGTTAAGGTTTTTGGTATATATCCTCCAGGCACCAAAGTTCTTTTAAGTGATTATAGAATAGCTACAGTAATAGCAAGTAAAAAAGATAATGAATTACAGCCTTTACTTCAGATTGGAAATCAAATTGTTGATTTAGCTTCTGAGAAGAGCTACATTTTAAAAGTTTTATAAGGAGCAATAAAAATGAAAAACATGTCAGAAAGTCTTGAAAACTATTTAAGAGCAATTTATATATTACATATTGATGGAAAAATACCGAGAATAAAAGATATTTCAAAAATGCTTGATGTTAGGGATGCATCTACTGTTGAAGCTATTAAAAGACTTGAAAAATCCGGAATGATTACACATGAAAAATATGGATATATAAATCTAAATGAAAAAGGACTTGCCTATGCTGAGAGGGTATACAGAAAATATATTACATTGATAGACTTTTTTGTCAATATACTTAATCTTTCCAAAGAAGAATCTTATAAATTATCATGTGGTATAGAGCATCACATGACAAAAGATTTTTTTACTTCATTAGAGGCGATGATGCTTTTCATAAAAAGGAATCCTATAGAATATACAAAGATGAAACAGTTTATCAAAAAATACTCAAATGAAATGCCTCATGTTTTTAGGACCACTCTTGAAGAGGTAGAAGAAGGAGAAGAGATAAAAATAATTAGTTTATCTGGAAGTGAAGATAAAAAACAACAACTTCTAAAACTTGGAATTTATCCAGGATTATCTCTCATATTGAATAAAATTAAAGATAATTATATTGAACTTTATTTAAAAGGGAAAAATATTTTGATTGAAAAAGAGAATGCAAAATTCATTATTGTAGAATAGGAGGATAGAAAAAATGCTATCTAAAGTAAAAAAAGCTGTAGAGTATATTAAAAACCAAACAGATGAAAAACCTTTAATAGGATTGATTTTGGGATCAGGTTTGGGCTATCTTGCAGACAAAGTAGAAAATTCAAAAGAAATTAAATATGAGGATATTCCTTTTTTCCCAAGTTCAACTGTGAAAGGCCACGAAGGGAAAATGGTGATAGGTAATTTGGAGGGTATCCCAGTTATAGCATTAAAAGGTAGATTTCATGCTTATGAAGGAATAAATATAAAAAAAATATCCTTTCCTATATACATAATGAAAGAACTGGGAGTTAAAGGTTTGATATTAACAAATGCTGCAGGGGGTATAAACAGAACATATAGTCCTGGAGACATAGTTGCAAATATTGATTATATAAACCTTTCAATGAAAAATCCTTTGATCGGTCCAAATTATGAAGAATTAGGGCCAAGATTTGTTCCAATGGCAAATCCTGTAGATAAAAAATGGCTGGATTCTATTATTGAACAAGCCTCTAATATAGATATAAAAATTAAGAAAGGTACATACGCCTGGTTTTTAGGGCCAACATACGAAACACCAGCTGAAATCAAAATGGCTGAAAAATTTCAAGCCGATTTAGTAGGAATGTCTACAATGCCAGAAGTTATTGCGGCAAATCATGCAGGGATTAGGGTTGTTTCGTTTTCTGCATGTACAAATATGGCAGCTGGAATACTGCCAGAACCTTTAAATCATGAAGATGTGATGAAAGTTACAGATAGGATAAAGCCTAAATTTGAAAATGTTGTGAAGATAGCCTTGAAAATGTTTTAAGGAGGGTAAAATGAGAGATAAAATTATAGAAGAAATCAAAAAAGCAGATACTATAATGATTGCTGGGCATATAATGCCTGATGGAGATGACATTAGCTCTGTATCGTCTTTGACATATGGTTTAACTATGTATGGGAAAAAAACAGTTGGAATAATAGATGATGAAATCCCTGAGTATCTCGAAGAATTCAAATTCGTTAAAAAATACATAAGAGATTTTGATTGCGCTAAAAAAAATCCTTCAGACTTGATAATAATTGTAGACGCTTCTTCTCCTGACAGAGTAGGAAGAGTACAAGAACTTTTTGAATATAGAAGAGTAATTGTTATTGATCATCACGCTACTAATACAAACTTTGGGAACATTAATTGGATAGATCCAAGTTATGCATCAACAGCTCAAATGGTAAAAGAAGTTTTAGAAGGATTAGATGTGAAATATAATTCTGAGTTAGCTACAATGAATTTGACTGGAATAGCAACAGATACAGGGTTCTTTAGATATTCAAATACCGATCAAAAAGTTTTTAGAGACGCGGCAGATTTGATCGAAAAAGGCGCAGAACTTAGCAAAATAACTAACTCAGTTTTAGAAAATAAACCTATTGAAAATTTACTGTTGTTAAAAGACGTGATAGATGAAATGGAATTTTATAACGATAATAAAATCGTTATATCTCATGTGAAGCTGGATATGATTGAAAAATACAATATTTTACCAAAAGATATCCCTCCTTTTGTTGGGGATTTAAGATCATTAAAGGGTGTTGAGGTTGCAGTTATGTTCAATGAACATGAAAAAGGAGTTTTTCATGTTTCTATGAGGTCAAAGGAATGGTTTGATGTTTCAAAAATAGCCTTTGAAATGGGAGGAGGAGGCCACCCAAGAGCTGCAGGGTTCTCTTCGGATAAACCTCTCGAAGAATTGAAAAATATTACGTTATTAAAAATCAAAGAGGTCTTTGAAAAAAAATGATTTATATTTTTCTGTTTTTTATTTGGATGGTATTAATTGGAGATTTCTCTGATTTTTCAATAATAATTGGAATCTTTTTTGTGGTTTTATCAAATTTAATAACTGGGATTTTCTTTGAAAGAAAAATAAAAGGCATGGTAGAAATTTTGATTTCTACCATTGGTTCTATTTTGAACATGTATAAAACGGCATTTCAATTTATACCTTTAATTTTTAAAAAACATTACTCAGGATTAACTTTTATTGATCTAAAAGGAAAAACAGATGTAGAAAAAGTAGCGATAGCAGACGCTATAACATTAACTCCAAAAACATTGTTCGTTGATGTTGATGATGATAACGATAATTTGATAATACATAGAGTAGAGAATACTCCTGAAAAAGCTCATTCATCTAAAGGAGTTTGGGAAGGTGATCTATTTGAATAACTATGTTTTAAATCAAATTTTGATAATCATTCCTTTTTTTCTAACTTTAATAAAATTATTTATGGGCCCAAATCAATGGGAAAGGCTTTTGGCATACACCTCATTTTCTTCAAAAATTACAGTTATAATGTTATTATATATTTTCTATACTGATCAATTTTTTTTGCTTGATATGATTATTATTTTCTCACTTTTGAATGTTTGGGGAGTTTTAATTGCCACTAAATTTTTAGAGAAGGGAAGGTAAAAAAATGATATCAGATATTTTATTTTATATTGGAATTTTTTTCTTCTTTATAGGTAGTATAGGTATGTTAACTATGAAAGATTTTTACACAAGGGTTCAATCAGCTGGAATAGCTGATACTATTGGAATATTTACAATACTCCTTTCATTTATGATAAAAAGCCCAGATAATATAGGAAAACTAGTATTGATAGCTTTATTAATACTTATAATAGAACCTGTTATTTCACATATTCTTGCATGGGGAGCTTCAAGAAGTGACATAAAAGTAGGCGGAAAGAAAAAATGATGATATTTAACTATTTTCTAATGACAGTAATAGTGGTGGTTGCTTTATACATATCATTAATCAAAAATCACATAAATGCGTTGTTAGCATACGGGATTTTTGGAGCTGCATTGTCAGCTATTTTTTTTATTCTAAACGCTCCAGATGTTGCAATTGTTGAAATAACAGTTGGAGCTGCATTTATTTTTTTCATATATCTCATTGCAATGAAAAAAGTTGGTAAAATAAAAGTATATTACGTTTTAACTCCTTATTTAGTGGAAAAAAAACAAAATACTTTAACAGGGTTCGAGTTTTATATTATTGATAAATTTGTTGAATTAAAAGGTTTAGAGGTTGAATATATTCAAGTTGAAGAGAATGAAGCTATAGAAAAATTAGAAAAAGATGGAGATGTTTTAATAGGTGGACATACTAACACAGGTGAAAAGAATATAATTACATCAAAAGAAATTTTGCCAACTAAGATATTATCTGTAGGAAACCCAAAAATATCTTCATATGGCTTATTTGAAGATGACAAAGATATGAAAAATGATTTAGAGAATTTCAATGATGACTTCCTAATAGATCTTATAAGATATAAATACTTATTATATTTAGGGAAGACTTTTGAGAGCAATGAAATAGGAGAATATAAAACATCTGGTTATAAATTTGTTTTTAACTCAAAGAATGAATTTTTGAAAGAAGAATTTGATGAATTTATCGATGATTTAAAAAAGAATAATCAAGAAGAATATCAAGAAATGATTAGGAGGTATATAGGATGATAAGAACAATTGTTTCTATTATTTTGTTGACTTCTATTTTTTTTCTTTTTGTATTAAATGTAGATTTTGGAAGTTCTACTTCCTCTTTTACACCTGAGCTGATAACAAGAGAGAATGGTTCTCAAAACATGGTTTCGTCTATAGTTTTAGATTTTAGGCTGTTTGATACATTCTTTGAAGTGTTGGTATTTACAATAGCTATAATTGGGGTGTCTTTTTACATGGAAAAACTTCCAGAATATAAAGGAGAAGATACAATAGTATCTTCTCCTGTAATACAAATAATGACGCCTATACTCTTCCAAATAATAGTAATGATTTCACTATATATAGCTTTAACAGGGCATTTGGGGCCTGGTGGTGGTTTTGCGGCAGGAGTTATGATGGGTACAGGATTAATAGGAGTATCTTTTGTGAAACCCATGGACGAAATAGAAGATATTTTTAAAAAATCCAAAATAGAAAAATTTAAAATATTATCTCCGTTATTTATAATAATATACGGGATAATGGGTGTTTTATGGGGGGATGCTTTCTTCGCAAATTTCCCTTTTACAGGTAAAACTGGAGAACTATTGAGTGGTGGATCGGCAATTTTACTCAATTTTGTTATAGGTTTTGAAGTATTTGCAGGTACATGGACAATTCTATATAAATTTATAAAACACAGGGGGTTATTATGAGTTTATATCAAATCCTTTCATTCTTAGTTTTCATAATAGGTCTTTTTGGAGTTATTAACCAAAAAGATATGATACTAAAACTTTTAAACTTAGGAACAATACAATCCGGAGTTGTTCTACTCTTTATAACAATATCTTATAATGGCCATTCTCCAATAATAACTCCAGGGATTGAAACTTATTCTGATCCATTAATACATTCATTTCTCTTGACTGTTATTGTTATAGGTTTTGCAAACCTATCCTTGATGTTGGTTTTCTTAATGATTTTATCTAGTAAGATAAAGACTTATCAGATAGACGAAATCGAAAGAAAAATAAAATGAATTTTTTTATTCTTACTCCATTAATATTTTTTTCAACTTCCATATCTCTTTTTTTCTTATATAAACATAAATATTTTCTAATAAATTTAACTTATATCTCTACTTTTATGTTATTGATATTTTCGAAATATCAATCTTTTGTTTTGGGAGATTATGGAAGAAATATAGGTATTCAACATGTTCTAGAATATGAGAATAAATTAATACTTGTATTTTTTTTCTTGCTCTCTTTTTTAACATACACAATATTCTTCTTAAAAAAAGAAAAGTATTTTTTAATGATTTTTATGATTTTAAATGGAGCAATAATAAACTTCTTTTTAAGTAGAGATTATTTTAATATTTATGTCAGTCTTGAACTAATATCAATGTCCCTATTCTTGTTAGTTGCTTTTGATAGAGAGGTAAAAAAAGTCTGGGCCTCTTTAAAATATATGATCTTTTCCAGTATAGCCTTGAATTTTTATTTGATAGCTATTGCGATACTATATTCAAATACAGGTACATTAAATTTGATAGAAAATCTTAGCTTTGAAAAACCATTATTTTTTCATACATTTCTAATAACTAGCCTATTGATAAAATCAGGTGTTTTCTTTTTATCTGGTTGGGTTTTAGATGTACAAACTCATTCTGTCCCTGGAATATCTGCAATATTAGCTGGTGTTGTAGAAAAGATGGGGCTATGGTTGATCTTTTTATTGTATCCTACGATGAATGATGGAATAAAAAATTATTTAACAATTTTTGCATTGATAACCCTTTTTTTAAGCTATTTATATCTCATTTTCCAGAAAAAAATTAAAAAAGTTTTTGCTGTATCAACAATGTCACAGGTTAGTTATGGATTACTTATAATAATTTTTTCCAGAGATTTATTTGTATATTTTTTTATATACCATATGATAACAAAAGGTATTATATTTATTTTAATAGATAAAATCTTCACAGAAAAAAACATTATCTATATAAAAAATATGAAAGAAAAAATAATTAGATATGACACATATTTGATGATATTTATATTATTATTCAATCTCACAGGAGTCTATCCTTCTATACTATATCTACTAAAAAAGAATATAGGTTATACATTATTCCTAAATTCAATAATATTTTTAGTTGGGATATTTTTTGGAAAAATAATAAGCAATCTGAATATAACTGAAAAGGCAAAAAAAATGAACAATATTATAATTCCATTATCTTCATTACTTATAATCATAAATTTATATTTACAATCAGAAAATATTTATGAATCTATAATAGGTTTCATATTTTTTATTTTTGGGTTTGTTATTTATAAAATATTCAAAGAAGAATCATTTGAAAAAGATTTTTCAATTTTTGACTTTGATAAAAATTTATACTATATATACACCTTCGTTTTAATAAGTATGATATTTGAACTAAAAGGAATGATCTAAATTGTTTTTATTTGCCGCTTTAATCCCGTTTTCAATTGGAATAATTCAATATCTATATCCAAAGAAAACTAAAGAATTTTCAATAGTAAATTATTTATTTACAATATTAATAATAACATTCTCTAAACCTCAAAGCCTATATCTATCTTCCAATAATATATTCAACGGAATTGAGTTAGAATTCAACATTGAAATAAAATTATTATTGATATTAATGAACATATTTTTTATGATAATTTTTTTCAAATCATATAAAAAATATTCTAAAATATTCATTTTACTATGGTTCATGTTGAATGGTTCTTTAAACACTTTTTTTACTACAAGAGATTTTTTTAATATATATGTACATTTAGAGCTAATTTCAATGTTGATCTTTCTTCTCATAGCTTTAGATAGAGATGAAAAAAAGATTTGGGCCTCATTGAAATA
>JAALLR010000071.1_pt1 | contig 37789 bp, 27 predicted proteins | sample 7245931 | NCBI WGS metagenome assembly JAALLR01 (sample SAMN13049201, study PRJNA578106) | oil field metagenome | isolation source: filtered produced water from oil reservoir B9 | place: USA:offshore Texas | collected 2016 | reverse complement strand
TTATTTTCAATGAAAAAATCACAATTTTATTTTACATAATTCCATTTAAAAATTTTTCTGTATTGGTATATTTTTTGTTCTAAAATTCTATTATGACTGAATTAATAAAATGCTTCACCCTAAATTACCATTTCAAGAATATTATACATTACAATAAAAAAAAGGACAACCCAATTATTGGGTTGCCAAAGGGAAAACAATCTCTCCTGACAATCTGGAGGATAGTCAGATTTTTAATTTTCCCTATTATAGCCAAACTTTATTAACCGATTATATACCATATTTAACATAACTAAAAAATTCTTAAAAATCAAACGATTTAGGGTCTGGACCAGTTCTTTTGCCTTTGTCTAAATCATCTATCATTTTCATTTCAGCTTCAGTTAATTCAAAATCAAAAATTTCAGAATTTTCTTTAATTCTATTCCTGTGAACAGATTTTGGAATAGTTACAACACCATTTTGTATATCCCATCTCAAAACTACTTGAGCAGGAGTTTTATGATATTTTTTTGCTATTTCTACTATTTGAGGGATTTCCATTACTCTACCTCTCATAATTGGACTCCAAGCTTCTTGTTGAATATGATTTTCCTTTAAAAATTCTCTTAAAGCTGGCTGAACCAATTCTGGATGATGCTCTATTTGATCAACCATAGGTGGAACATTTGCAGTGCTCATCAAATCTTTCAACTGATGTTCTAAAAAGTTACAAACGCCAATAGCCCTTACAACACCTTGTTCATAAAGGCTTTCAAGCGCTCTCCAAGTTTCTTTGAATTTCCCTGCCACTGGCCAATGAATGAGGTACATATCTATGTAATCCACTTCTAACCTTCCCATACTTCTATCAAAAGCTTTTAAAGTTTCGTCATATCCTTGCTCATCATTCCAAACTTTTGTGGTGAGAAAAATATCTTTTCTTTCAATATCTGAAGCTTTTATTGCTTCCCCAACTTCTTCTTCATTTTCATAAAAGGATGCTGTATCTATACTTCTATACCCAATTTTAAGCGCATCTAAAATAGCAGATATAAGTTCATCTCCATGAGCCTTATAAGTTCCTAATCCTAAAACTGGAATATCTATACCATTTTTCAACTTAAAAGTAGCATTAATACTATCTAATTGCATGAAAAAACCTCCTTTGTAAAATTTTGAATCTATTTAAACGAAGTACATTAACATTATACTCCAGTTTGTATATATAAAAAAACAGCCTTTTGATATAGTACCTTCAAAGTAGACACGTAATTAATAAAAATTACAAAACTGCTTTGGAGGTATCATATCATTTTTAAGCAAGTTCTTTTTCTTTTATATTTGATGTATTCACTTCTTCTGGTAGTTCTGGGTCGAATGTTTCTTTTGGCGATGTGAACAAGAATATCAAAGCAAGGACAAGCCCTATTCCCATTGCACCTAAAAGGATTTTATGTGGTTCTATAGAATCCAACATGAACCCGTATATAACAGAACCTATTGGAACTGCCCCCTGGAAAATCAATTCTAAAACCGAAAATACTCTTGATCTTATATATGATGGAGCCATCTTTTGTATATTAGTTTGTAGCGGAATGTTTAGCCATATGTTGAATATTCCCCAAGAAACCATAGTCGCAACAATTAATCCGAAGTACAACCAAGTAGTTCCACCAATCATGTTAACAGTAGCAGGAAGAACAAAATACCCTATAGCAAAACCAACAAGCATTTGAAGTCCTAATCCGAGAGTCATGTTAGTTTTCCCCGATTTGTTGATTAAAAATTTACTAAATATTATACTACCAATTAATGCTCCAGCTGTAAATCCTGCTTGTACAAATCCAAATTTTGCTCCAGAAAACCCAATAATCTCTTTAAATAAAAATGGGAAAAGTACAAACATCATTGGAGATAAAACAAAGTTAGAAAACGATGCAAAAAACAAAAGATTTTTAAGCCCTTTTTGTTTCATTATAAACACAAAACCTTCTTTAATATCTAAGGCAAATTTCTTTACCGTCATTTTTTCTTTGTCTTTTATATGATCTGGGTCGTATTTTATAAACATTTCAGCAAATCCGGAGATGATAAATGTCAAAGCATTTATTAAAAATACTACTTCTATTCCACCAAATGCATAGATCATGCCCCCAACAGCTGGACCAATAAGACCTGCTATACTTCTCATGGCTGTAACTCTTGAGTTAGCAAGAGCATAATCTTTTGGTTGTATCAAATCTGCCCTCATTGCTGATGTTGATGAGGAAAAAAATCCATCCATTACTGATATTATTCCTTGAAAAACGAAAACCAACACTAGAGGAATCTCTACCGTAAATGCGTAAACTGCTAAAAATAAAATCATAGCTCCTCTTGCTAAATCCATATTTACCATAATATTTTTTCGATTCATTCTATCCCCAATTACTCCTGCAAATGGTGTGACAGCTATAAATGGAAATAATAGTAAAAAGGTGAAAATTCCTGTTAATGACCCTGATCCTGTTCTGTCTAAAATAAAAAGTGGCATCGCTATAAACTGTATCTGTGTTCCTAATAGAGATACAAACATACCAATTAAATAAATATTGAAATTCTTCTTTTCAAATTTGTTCATAAATCATCCCTCCACCCATTTTTCTTTTTCATCCTTATAATACATTCTCAAGTTGACTACCTGTCAACAGAAATTATTTATCGATTTGAGTTAAATTTATGTTAATTATGGAGGGAACTACAAAAAAACTCCCCGAAGGGAGTTTTTATGATAGCTCTATTTTATTGCCTTTATTGTATATTGTTAATGGTTCACCTTTTTCCAGGCTGTAGTCGGCTTTTGTCTTATCCACTTTTACTTTTATTATTCTATTTTTGAACTTTATTTTGAAAGTGTATTCATTCCATTTTTCTGGAATTTTTGGGTCAAAATGAAGTTCATTATTATATATTTTCATTCCTCCAAAACCCATAACTACTCCGAGCCATGTTCCAGCCATACTGGCAGAATGTATCCCATCTTTTGTGTTCCCCTGGTAGTTGTCCAGATCAGTTCTGGAAGTATTTATGAAATATTCATATGCTTCTTTCTCATATCCTATTCTGTTTGCAACTATAGAGTATATACAAGTAGACAAAGAAGAATCATGTGTTGTTAATTTTTCATAATAATCATAATCTCTTTTTACCTGCTCATCTGAAAATTTGTGAGGTAATAAAGCTTCTGCTAATATCAAATCTGCTTGTTTTATAACTTGGTATCTGTACAATACCAACGGATGATAATTCAGCAATAGAGGAAATTTCTCTTTTGGAGTTTTGTCCAATTCCCAAATCGGTTTGCTTAAAAAACTATCATCTTGTGCGTTGATCTTTAACTTTTCATCATACGGGTAAAACATTTTTTCAGCGTGTTTTTCCCATCCAAAATGCTCTTCTTCTGACAGTTTTAATTTGTTTTTTAGTTCTTGATATATTTCTGGAGATTCTGTTTTGATTTTTTCAACCATTTCAGATGCAAAGCTCAAATTTTCTGCTGCCATCAAATTAGTGTAATAGTTATTATTTATTAACGCTGTATATTCGTCTGGACCAGTTACACAATTTATACAAAATTGCCCTTCAGAATTATAACTTCCGGCATCTTCCCATAGCCTTGCTGTTTCAACCAATATTTCGATTCCCATAGATTTTATAAAATCAAAATCATCTGTCACCTGGTAATACTGTTTTAAAGCAAAAGCTATATCTGCGTTTATATGGTATTGAGCTGTACCAGCAGGGTAGTAAGAAGAACATTCATAACCGTTAATCGTTCTCCAAGGGTACAAAGCTCCTTTAGTATGGGACATCTCTTTTGCCCTATCCCTCGCTGCATCAAGTGTGTTATATCTAAACTCAAGTAGTTTTTTTGCCGTTTCAGGTTGTGTGTATAAGAAAAAAGGAAGAACATATGTCTCTGTATCCCAAAAATAGTGACCTTCATATCCTTCGCCCGTTAATCCTTTTGCGCCTATATTTGTATAACCATCTTTACCAGTTGATTGTAGAAGGTGGAACATGTTGAATCTGATCCCTTGAGTTAAGGCGTCATCTCCGTCTATTTTTATATAAGAGTCATTCCAAAATTTTTCCAAATATTCTTTTTGAAATTTTTCATAATAGTCCCAGCCTTTTTCAAAAGCTTTTTCTAACTCTACTTCTATTTTTTGTTTTTTCAAATAATTCATTTCTGTATAATAGACTGAGAATTTTTCTATCGTAATTGTTTTTTCTTTTTTTGCTTTTATTCTATACTCATTGTATAGTTTATCTGTATCTTTATATTTTTTTACCTTATATTTGCTTTTAGAAATAATACTCTCTTTTAACCCTACAGAATATTCTTTCCCACTTTTTTTAGTTATTTGATTTAAAAACATAAATTCATCATTATAAAGTTCTCTTGTTTTAAAAACGGATTTTTTAAATTTATTATCTATTCTTGGGTCATCTTCATCTATGTAGTTTTTTATAGTTCCATCTAAAAAAGATTTATAAGTTATTTCACCATCAAAATTTAGCGGTGTAATCTCAATTTTTTGAGCTATAAGATGTTTGTTTTCAAAACTTACTAACCTATTAAAAGAAATTTCAGCCTTTTTTCCACTCTGAGTTTTCCATATAATCTTTCTTTTTAAAATCCCATTTCTAAAATCCAATTTTCTGTTGTAATCAATTAATTCACCTTTATTTATATCTAAAATTTCGTCATCTATAGAAATCTCTATTTTTATTGAATTTGCAACATTAACCATAGATTGGCCTTCAGAAGGATACCCTACATATTTCTCGCCATATTCAATTTTATTGGATTCATAAAAAGCGTTTATGTATGTACCAGAATGTCCCAAATAATTGCCCTCTTCAAAACTTCCTCTCACACCAATAAAACCGTTTGCACAAGCAAATAAGGTTTCGTTGGTAAAATAATCGGAAGGGTTGTACTTTTTTTCTGATATATCCCAAGGATTAACTGGAAATCTGTTTTTGATGTTATCGAATTTTTTCAACGATATTCCTCCCTAATTTTTTGTAATTTTTATAATGGGTTGAGAATGTAGGTTTTTGGTTTTTTCTATTTTTGATGTTTATGAATTTTTACTTCCAACATCCAACCATCAACCTCTAACATAAATCATGAAATGATTTCTCATATATGTATATTTTAATAAACTCAAGTTACATTCTTTTTGTTATGAAATTATATTTATAAGAAATATTATATCTCTCTTAACCATCTATTGATTATTTTTCATTATAATCAATTTGTGATTATGTTAAACGAGGTGAATTTATGGTTGAAAAAAGAAAAGCAGTAATTTATATGTTAATATCCTCACTTGCCTTTGCGACTATGGGTGCTTTTGTAAAACTTGCAGGGGATTTGCCAACTGTACAAAAAGTTTTTTCAAGAAATTTCATTTCTATGCTTATAGCGGGAAGTATAGTTTTATACAATAAAAAACCTCTTTTTGGAGAAAAGAAAAATCTAAAATATCTGCTAATAAGATCCGCACTTGGAACAGCTGGGATGTTGGCATATTTTTATAGTATAGATCATCTTTTACTATCCGATTCATCTATGTTAAATAAATTAAATCCATTTTTTGTAAGCATTTTTGCTTTTTTCATTCTCAAGGAACATTTTTCTAAAATACAAATTCCAGCTTTGTTTATAGCTTTTACTGGAGCTGTATTTATTATAAAACCTGAATTTGACATGAGTGTTATACCAGCTTTATTGGGGTTATCATCAGCTGTTTTAGCAGCTGGAGCTTACACTACAGTTAGATTTTTGGGTGGAAGAGAAGAATTTTACACTATAGTATTCTTCTTTTCTTTCTTTTCTACAATGGTAACTTTACCCTTAATGGTAACATTTTTCGAGCCAATGAATTGGAATCAAGTTCTATTTTTAGTTCTTACTGGTATTGTTGCCTCTATAGGGCAGTTCACTTTAACTATAGCATACAAACACGCTCCCGCAGGAGAAATATCGATATTGAATTACACAAACGTTCTTTTTTCTGGAATTATAGGATACTTTTTGTTTGACTCGATTCCAGATTTTTTAAGTATCGTTGGATATGCTCTCATAATATCAGCTGCATTATTAATATATATAAACGCTAACAATAGAAGAAAAAAACTGAACTAAAAGCTCAGTTTTTTATAATTTTCATATAACTACCTTTTAAATATTTTTACTATTTCATTTATTATCAAAGGGACTATCGAAAGGCCTAATACTATTGACCAATCAGTTATATTCAAGCTGGAAACTTTGAATATCTCTTCTAAAAATGGAACAGAAACAATTATTGCCTGTAAAACTATACCAAGTAAAATTGCGCCTATGAGATATTTATTAGTGAATAAGCCTTTTTTAAATATAGATTTTTCAAAACTCCTCAAGTTTAAAGAATGAACCAGTTGAGAAAAACTCAAGACTATGAATGCCATTGTTTGTGCATGTATTAGGGCATTTCCTGGTATATCACTTGGAATTATTTGGTTAAAGTCTGTAATGCCCATAAAATTTCTTACCCCATAAACAAATGCAAAAAGAGTTAACCCCCCTATTATTAGACCGTTTATAAACAAAGATAGTTTGTACCCTTGAAAAATCGATTCTTTTGGATCTCTTGGTTTTTCTTTCATTACATCTGGATCACCCGGATCTACTCCCAAAGCCAATGCTGGGAACGAATCAGTAATCAAATTAACCCACAATATATGAATTGGTATTAAAGGAGTTGGCCATTTAAACAATACAGCCAAAAAAATCGCAATAATTTCTCCAAAATTACACGAAAGAAGGAATAGTATCGTCTTTTTTATATTTTTATAAATATTGCGTCCTTCTTCTATTGCGTGCTCAATTGTTGAAAAATTGTCATCTGTCAAAATCATATCAGATGCACTTTTAGCAACATCCGTACCAGTTATACCCATTGATACCCCAATATCCGCAGCTTTTAACGAAGGAGCATCATTAACCCCATCTCCAGTCATTGAAACAACATTTCCGTTATCTCTGAAGGCATTTACAATTTTTACCTTGTGTTCTGGAGAAACTCTTGCAAAAACTCTGAGGTCTTTTATTCGATTACTCAATTCTTTTTCAGATAGCTTGTCTATTTCTACTCCAGATATTGATTGTTCTTCTCTTTCTGCGATACCGAGTTCTTTTGCGATTGCAAAAGCGGTCTTTTTATGGTCTCCAGTTATCATTATTGTTTTTATACCTGCATTGTGACATTTGTTTATAGAAGCTTTGACCTCTTCTCTTGGAGGATCGATCATCCCAACCAAACCAGTATAAACGAGGTCATTTTCAAAATCTTCTCTTGTACCTTTTTTATTATCTGTTTTTTTATAAGCTGCTCCGAGAACTCTTAACGCTTGAGAAGACATTTTTTCAGCCGCATTCAATATATCTCTTTTAATATCTTCAGTCAACTCTTTTTCTTCGCCATTTACGTTTATTTTTGTAGATGCTTTTAAAAGATTATCTATAGCTCCTTTTGTGAAAACAAAATACTCTCCATTAATTTCGTTAATAGTAGTCATCATCTTTCTATCTGATTCAAAAGGAACTTCGTTTAATCTTTTGAATTGTTTTTCTGCTTCTTCTTTTTTTAGACCATTGTTCTCTCCCATTACCAAGAGGGCTACTTCTGTTGGATCACCGGTTTGATTTTTTTCTGTGTATGTAGCATCATTACATAGTACCATTGCTTTTAAAAGCATATTTTCAGATTCATTTTGAGTATCTATATTTTCAACACTCTTTATTTCTTCATTTGTGTATATCTTAGTAACTGTCATCTTATTTTGAGTTAATGTACCTGTCTTATCTGAACAGACTATGTTTACAGAACCAAGAGTTTCAACTGCTGGGAGCTTTCTTATTATGGCGTTTCTTTTAATCATCTTTTGAACTCCCATTGCAAGTACGATTGTGACTATAGCAGGAAGTCCTTCTGGAATAGCAGCAACAGCCAAACTAATAGCCGTGAAAAGCATGTCAAAAATGTCTCTTCCCTGTATAACGCCAAGTCCAAATATAACTGCACTAATTATTAAAGCTATAATCCCCAAAACTTTTCCAATATCTGCCAATCTCTTTTGGAGAGGCGTCTTTTCGTCTACAGTTTTACCAAGCAAGTCAGCAATCTTTCCCATTTCTGTGTCCATAGCAGTACCAACAACCACACCTTCACCACGGCCATAAGTAACAACTGTGGACATAAAAGCCATATTTCTTTGATCTCCTAAAGCAACATCTTCTTTCCCTGACAAATCAATTTCTGAATCTTTTTCTACTGGCACGGATTCTCCAGTAAGAGAGGATTCTTCTATTTTTAAGCTGGCTTCATCTATCAATCTCAAATCTGCTGGCACCATTCTTCCAGCTTCTAAAACTACAATATCACCAGGAACTATTTTATTAGAGGGAACTTCTACTACCTTTCCATTTCTTTTTACCAAAGATTTTGGAGATGATAATTTTTTTAGCTCTTTTATGGCTTCTTCTGCTTTTCTTTCTTGAATAATTCCTATGACAGCATTCAATGTTATTACGATTCCAATGATAATCGCATCACTTACTTCTCCTAAAGAAGCAGAAGCCACTGCCGCCGCTATCAATATATATATCATTACATCGTTTATCTGTTCAAAGATCATTTTTAAAAGACCTTTTTTCTTTTCTTCCTTGAATTCATTCTTTCCGTATTTTTTTATTCTTCTGTTTACTTCTGAATCGTTTAGTCCGCTTTTTCTATCTGTATTTAATTCTTCTATAACCTCTTGTTCAGTTTTTTTATACCACATAACATACCCCCAAATTATAGTAATTAAATTTATTCAAAGCTAACAAAGATTTTAAGGTGAAAACTCCTATCCATTTTCATAAAATTCTTTACAAACAAGCTTATATCCATTATACATTAAAAAAACCCGACTTTTGTCGGGTTTATTTACCTAATTTATTTTTTCTTTTGTTATTATACATTGATTCATCTGCCCGTTTGAATGTTTGATCTATATCTTCATAAGATCTTCTTACAGCATATCCATAAGAAAGATTAAAAGGCTTGTTTAGTTCCTCTCGCTTTTTTAAAATAAGTTTATCTATGTTTGTATTTAATTCTTTTATTTCTTCTTTTAAATGCATTAATTCTAAAAAAGAAACAACATAAAACTCATCTCCACCCATTCTGAAAATATAACTGTTATTGCCAAAAACTTCTTTCAATATTTCTGCAGTATATATGATGAATTTATCTCCAACATCATGGCCAAAACTATCGTTTATTGGTTTTAGATTATCTAAGTCAACTACATAGGCTATAAGTTCTTTTTCTACTGATTTATCGTTTAAAGTTGGTTTAATCGATTCTAATTTTTTTCTGTTGTAAACATTTGTCAAAGTATCTCTAAATGATTCATTTTCGATAGATTTCTTTTCGCGTCTCATTTTTAACATACGGTAAAAGCTATATAAGGTTACCAATAACAGAATATGTATTAAAACAATGACTATCCAAAACAAGTCACTGTTTATAATTTCTTTTGGTTTGTTTATAATAAACGAATTTTTAGGCAATTGTTCCAAACTTATATTAAATTTTTGTAACTTCTGATAGTCAAATTTGTATATATAATCTTCTTTATCGTATTTAGGAATATTCGGATTTTCAAAATACTCCAAAACTTTTTTAGCAAGTTTCTCCCCTTCCACAACTCCTTCTGTGACGTATCCACCAATTGCTCCATAACCTATTTGATTATTCCATAAGGTAAAGAGGGGATTTTCGAGAGCTTTTTCAAATTCTTGTGATATCTCTTTTAATTGCCCTATATTTTTTTCTTTTGTCATTGCCAAATTTCCAAGTAGTACGGGAGTATTTGAAGGGTATTCCTTTATTTTTTCAACTATATTGTAAAAATTATCTGAGTTTATGTTTATTATTTCTAAGTTCATAGAATTTTTTAACTCTTTAGCCTTAGAAATAATTTCTTCTCCAAACTCATCCATATTGTTGGTGATCAAAATTTTTTCTTGAGGATATATATTATCAACCAATTTGATATTCTTTTCTATATTAGATTCACCAAACAAACCAAAAAAATTATCGTGATTTCTTATTTCACTGTCTCTTATGAATTCAGCCCCAAGAAAAAAAACAGGTTTTTCTGGTAATAATTCTTTTCTGTAATCTCTCACAAGGTCAAAAGCATTTTGATCTGTTGTAACCACAGCATCTATATTGTAATTTTCATACCTAAGGGATAAAACATCTATTAAATCTTTTTTGTATTCTTCTGAGAAAGTATTTCTTGAATACAGATATTCTATAAAAATATTATGGTTTGAATTCATCAGAATATTTTCCAACCCTTTGTTAACATCCCTGGTCCAATCATATAAAGGATTATAAGAATGCAAAACAAGAATATTTTTTGAAAATATATTAATAGATATTAAAACCGTAAAAATAATTATTAATATTTTTTTATGCATGTAAAAATCCTCCTATTGATATTTACATATTCCTTCCAATTATAATATCGGTATATTTTCTATGTGTAATCTAATAAAAAAATCTATGTAAAGAAATACGATTTTTAGTTAATATTTGTATTTTTCAAATCTAAATTTTACTTAGATTGTTAATTTATGTACTAAATAATAAATTAATCAAATGATCAATTTATTAACATTAAATTCTTTTTTTCCATAAAAAAGCTGAAATTTAAAATATGTAATTACAACATAATTTTTTGTAGTATAATGATAATAGCTTAAATATTATAAAAGGGGGCAATACAGTCAATGAAAAGCATTACACAGAGAATATTAATATGGTTAGTTAGCTCTTTAGTGATACTTATGATAGTTTTAGCTTCAGGTATTTTATTAAACGTGGGAAAAACAATCGAACCTTTAGTAGTAAACTCAGCCGAAGATTTAGCAACACAAACCGGTAAAAGTATTAGTACTTATTTTGGTGGAATACAAAAAGAACTTGAAATCTACACTAAAAACAGTCTTACCAAAACATTATTATGGGAAGTTATGAAAATGGATCTTAATCAAATTAATGAAGAAAAAGATTATTACAAAAATATATTCATTATTAACCAAAAAGGCGATTTTAGGAGTACGGATGATGTAGAAAAAAACTTATCGAATGACCCTATATTTACTGAAGTTATGAATAACGAAAACCGAGAGTACTATTTCAGTGATTTGAGAAAATCTTTAACAGATAATTCTGATGTTATTGTAGTTTCACAGGCGGTAATGGATGTGGGAATTAAATTAGGCATTATTGGTGCAGAAATAAATCCTGATGTACTTTTAAAAGAACTATTTATTGATGATGATGGGAAAAATAGATTTTCTTTTATCTTAGATTCACAAGGTAAAATAGTTGCACAAAACTCTCAAATACCTAACTTTAATTTTTCAGAATTAGAACAAGTAGCAAGCTCCGATGAGTTACAAACTATTAATTTTGATGGAAAAAGATACTTTGTATATGATTCTGATGTTGATATGCCAGATGGTTGGTCTGTTGGAAGAGCTATAAGTGAAGATGTTCTATTTCAGGGGCAAAACAATCTTTTAAGATTTATATTAATATTTATGATAATCGTGATAGGTGTAATGGTTGGTCTTTCATACTTCATAGCAAAAGTTATAAGTAATCCTATCATAAAATTTTCAGAAAAACTAAATGATGTTGCAAAAGGAAATTTCAAAGTACAATTCGATCAAAATAGAAAAGATGAAATAGGTAAAATGGGTAACTCTTTAAACAATTTAACAAAAGCTCTTAGAAATTCTTTTTCGGAAATTAACACTGGTGTTGAAAATGTAGATAATTCCTCAAAAGAGCTCTCTGATTTAGCCCAACAAAGCTCTGCAACAAGTGAAGAGTTAGATGCACAAGCACAAGATATAAACAACAATATCAACGAAATCAAAGAAAGAATTTCTAACCTATCTGTTGCCATGGAAGAAATGACAAATTCATCACAAAATATATCAGCAGTCTCTCAAGATTTGAACAATATATCTAATGATACATCAAATGCTACACACGAAAGTTTTAAAACTTTGGAAAGCATAATAAAGTTAATAGAAAAAACAGCAAGGGTATCAAAAAATTCAAAAGAAAAGGTATCAGCCCTTAACGAAAGTGCTGAAAATGTTGGAAAAATTGTAGAAACAATAGATTCCATAACTGAGCAGACAAATTTACTCGCTTTGAATGCAGCTATTGAAGCAGCAAGGGCAGGGGAAGCTGGAAAAGGTTTCGCCGTTGTTGCAGACGAAATAAGAAAATTAGCAGAAGACAGCTCAAAGGCAACCGAAGAAATAGCAAAAATATTAAATGTTATAAAAGATAAAACAAAGCAAACAGTTGCTGCTTCTGATGTAACAGAAAAGTCCGTCAATCAAATAGATAAAGAAATAAAAGCAATAGAAACAAACTTTAAAAATATCGAAAGTTCAGTAAACAAAATGAACGATAGTATAGAAAACCTTTCAGCAACTGCACAAGAACAATCTGCAAGCTCTGAAGAAATAAATTCAAGTATACATGAAATAAACGAATCTATAACTGATATAGCAAAAGATATAGCAGAAATAAAAAAGAGTTCAGATGAACAATCAAGTTCCTCTCAGAGTATCAGTGCAAATAGCGAAGAACTATCCGCCTTAGCAGACAATTTAAACGAGCAAATAAAAAGATATAAATTCTGATTCTAACTAAAAATAAATCCCCTAAAGGGGATTTATTTTTTTTAGTATAAATTTATTGAGAAATTAATTCTTTCAATTTTCATCTCTTCTCCAGTGAAATCTAACATTAATTCCAAATAACCTAATCTGTCTGCGTGATAAAATCCAGAAACGGACTTTAACACTCTGGCCATGTTCTTGTCTCCCCACTTTTGCACTTCAAATGCACCAATTCCACCTATCATTAGGTCTGTCCATTCATTTGATATTTTTCCCTCTGATGTGTAAAAACCTTGTTCAATGTACATTTCTTTTTTATGAGAAAGGTTTAGATCATAACTAAAATAATCTTCCATTACTATGTTGGCGATAAAATTTTCTTTGAAGTTCCCTTTTACATTGAAATAACTGTTTTCTGTACTGAAGAGCTCTTCTAAATACGTCCCATTAAAAGAGAGAAGTTTTACGTTAATGTATCCACCACTACCCCCTGTCGCATTTTTGATCAAAATATCCTTAATTCCATCTCCATCGAAATCAACTAATTCAAAATATGGGTCATAACCATCAGAAATGGCGTTTTTATAGAGAATAAATGTATCTTCTCTATTACTTATTACTAATTTAATGTTTTGAATAAATGGAGTTTCTGAAGAAATCTCTCCTATTAGTATAATTCTCTCTACTTTCCCATCTTTATCTATATCCTCATTTTCCTGTGTAATAATATAGTTAACTCTGTCAAAAGTTAACTCTTCAAATTTTTGATATGATATCTCTGTTTCCGCTGAGAAAATGAAAATAGATAAAGTTAAAAATAACACCATGTATAATTTTTTCATATAGCACCTCCACTAAAAGTTTTTAAAAGTTGACAATAAAATTCTTTCAAGCTATAATAAAATTGTACCAGAAAAAGGATGTGTTAAGATGAAAAATCAATTAAAACAATTAAATAAAAAATTATGGTGGTGGCATCTTTAAGGATGCCTAAAAAATGAATATAATCGGGCATCCATACAGGATGCCCTTAAATTTTTAAGGGCTTTCCGAGAGGAAAGCTTTTTTATTATAAAAAATTAATTTTTAAACTATATCGAGGAGGAAATCATATGGATAAGAAAAGAATTCTAACTGGAGATAGGCCAACCGGAAAATTGCATTTGGGACATTATGTTGGAACATTAAAAAATAGGGTTAAATATCAATACGAGTATGACAGCATATTTATAATAGCTGACTTACATATGCTTACAACAAAAAACACAAAAGAAGATATTGAAAAATCAGAAGAAAATGCCAGAAGTCTTGTTTTGGACGCAATATCTGCAGGTATAGAACCAGAAAATGTAAAATTCTATCTTCAATCAGCTATTCCAGAAGTACATGAATTATACACACTTTTGCAAAACTTAACAACTGTTGCAAGATTAGAAAGAATGCCAAGCTTAAAAGATATGGCGAGAGACGCAAACATTGAAATGCCTTTTGGTTTACTTGGATATCCAGTTCTTCAAACAGCAGATATTATAGGAGTAAAATCCCATTTAGTCCCTGTTGGGAAGGACAACGTAGCCCACGTAGAAATAGCCAGAGAAATAGCAAGAAGATTTAATAGTTTGTATGGTGAACTTTTCCCAATTCCAAAAGTTATACAGGGAGAAGAGGCAGCTTTAATCGGTATATATGGTGAAAGAAAAATGAGTAAAAGTGCTAACAATGCTATCTTTTTGAGTGATGATGCCAATACCGTAAAAAAAATGGTTATGAAAATGAAGACAGACCCTAATAGAATTAGAGCAGATATTCCAGGAAAAGTCGAAGGAAATCCAGTATTTATTTATCATGATTTATTCAACCCAAACAAAGAAGAAGTTCAGGATTTAAAAGATAGATACAGAAGGGGTAAAGTCGGTGATGTTGAAGTGAAAGAAAAATTAGTAGTAGCATTAAACAACTTCCTTGACCCATTTAGAGAAAGAAGACAAAAATATGAAACATCCGGGATGGTAGAAGAAATAATAGTTAGAGGAACTGAACAGGTAAGAGAAGAGGTTAGAAATACAGTACTTGAAATGAAAAAACTTATGGGTCTCTCAGGAGTTTACAAAAGAATCAGAAGAAAAGCAGAAAGATATCTAAAAAAACAAGAGAAAAAAGATAGATAAAAATATAATAACTATTCAAAAGCATGCATTTTTTAATGCGTGCTTTTTTTAATCAAAAAAATTTATTTTAACATGTAATACATAATCATTATACTATATTTAACCTTTATTTTTTAATCATGTAAAAATCATGCTTTTGTTTTAACTTACTTTTGGTTGAATAGAAATGAAAATAACAAATTTAAATACTTCAACCGAAGACATGACTGCAGTTAGTGAAGAGCAAAGTGCTGGAATTCAAGAGATAAATTCAAATATAGAAGATATATCAAAAAATATCGAGAACATTTCTGCACAACTTAAAGAAGCATCAACTTCAGTTAATGCTCAAGCACAGGCATCACAACAAGTTAGCGCAAGTGCAGAAGAATTATCTGCTTCTGCTGAAAGTTTAAATGAACTAGTCAAAAAATTCAAAACAAAATAATATCTTGATTCAAAATCAGCCCTTATTTAAATAAGGGCTGATTTTTATGTTTTAATGAAATTACTTATATTATTTTTTAAAAGTTTTTAAATAAAAAAGTAACCTTTACTTTTTTATTTAATCGAGGTATATCTATGTTTTTATCTTATATATTTTTATCTTAAATGCCAAACCCTCAAAAAATCTTTGGCACTTCTTTAGTGATTTTTGCTGCTGCAATAATTGCCAGACAAAAGAATTAATTTTTGAAATCAATAGGAATGGATTAAAGAGTTTTATAAAATCTATTTTTTATTCTATTGGATAGAACAAATATTATTATTATAATGGCTATGTTAAAAGCACTTAAGGCATTTGCTTCTAAATATTGTCTATTTGCAGAAAGAGAATAATTCACCACACTTACAAGAGGGAAAAAATCCCTAACCTGCATTGTATAGGTTATGGTGAATTCACCATAAATAATGGCAAAAATCTGTAAAAATACTGAGATCATAGAAGGAAGGATTAACGGAAGTTCTATGTTCCAAAAACTTTGCCATCTATTCGCCCCATCTATACTTGCTGCTTCCAAAAGAGACTTGTTAAACCCTACAACATGTTGAAATAAAAAAGAGTAGGTTATTGGTATTGTTATCATCATAAACCCTATTATTAAAAGGATGACAAAAGGAATTCCATATAAAATGTTTATATAAAGCAACCCCATAGCTAAAAAAGCAGAAGAAATACCTAAAAACGGTAAAATAACTCTATCTGTAAATTTGGTATAGTTTTTTAAAATAATATAGGTAAAAACAATACTCAAAGTAGCTGCTATGAGGGCTACAAAAAGAGAATTGAATATAGATTCAACTATTGGGTATTTATTATTAAACTCTTTCGAAAACAAATTAAGAAAACCTGAAATATCGAATTTCATGTCAAAAAAGTTGAAAAATGCTGAAAAGACTCCTACAAAAACTATTGAAAATTCAAATATCAAATAGATTATAGATGTACCCGTGACAAATTTAGAAACTTTTTTAGGGTGAGAAATGTCTCCCTCAAAAGAAAGGATATCAATCTTTGAAATAACGTAATTCAACACAAATAATATTGCAAATTGAATCAATGCATATCCCAAAGCTTTTGAGAAATCAAATGACCCTCTCAAGGTGTTTGCAATAGCTACTTCTAAAGTTGAATATTTTATTCCACCTAAGTTTAAAACTACAGCAAAACTCATAAAACTGTAAGAAAACACCAAAAAAAATGCTTTCATTATTGACGGCATTATCATTGGGACTTCTATTGAAAAAAATGTTCTTACTTTACTGGCTCCATCTATTTTTGAGGCTTCGACAACTCCATTTGGAATCTTTCTCAAGGCTTCCCCTATGTATTTTACAAATATGGGAGAATTATAAAAAACATGTGCCAAAACAATTGCTTTCATGGTATATAAAATGTTCAAATCGATCCCGAGTTTTGAAAACAATCCTGCGTTTGAATACAATAAACTAAAAGCCAGGACCATTGAAACTGGAGGAAAGAAGAAAGGGATGAATATACTTCCTTCCAAAATATTTGATATTAAATTTTTCTTTTTATATATGTAATAAGAAGGTATTATAGCTATTGCTAATGATATTAAAGTGGATAGAATTGATTGTAAAAAAGTAACCCCAAGGATTCGCGACAAGCGCGAATCCATTATGAGGGTGAAACTATTAAGTTCAAAAAAATCTCTGAATAAAAAAATGAAAGGAGTAACCCATAATGCAATATAAATTATGGGAATTATTTTTTTCTTGTTCATTAATACATTAGTTCTTCCCATTCATTCAACCATTTATTTAAATTATTTGCAATTTCTTCTGATTCTATGGTCAATATTTTTTCAGGTTTTAAAGCATATTCATAAGATTCTGGTAGTTCTACATTAGTTACTGGAAACATCCATTGGTTCAGAGGGACCTTTTTTTGAAATTCATCCATAAGTAAGAATTCAATAAATCTTTTTGCTAAATCTTCATTTTTTGTTCCTTTTACTATGCCTGCCCCTTCTACTTGAACATATCCACCTTCTTCTGGTATTAAAGCTTTGTATTTGGTACTTTCATAATATTCATAAGAATAAGCTCCATCTGTTGCGTAGCTAACCATCATTGGGGCTTCTCCAGCTTCAAATTTTGAAAATGAATCTGTCCATCCAGTTGTTACGGTTAAAATAGCCGGTTTTAATTCTTTCCAAAACTCTTTCCAGTCTTCTCCATAAATTGCGATTGTCCATAACAAAAACGCTTGGCCTGTGCTTGAACTTCTTGGATCTTGAATTATCAAAGATTTATCCATTTTTGTCAAATCTTCAAAAGTCTTTGGCGTTGTATCAAGCCTTTCAGGGTCATATATAATCGCTATAGCTCCATAGTCATATGGAGTTACAAAATAATTTTGATTGAAAACAATATCTTGATTTTCAATTTTTGACGCGTTTAACGGTTTATAAGAAATTAACAAATCGTTCTTAACTGCTTCTACGACCAAACTTTGGTCTAACCCTATAACAACATCTGCTTTAGGATTCCTTTTTTCTAACTTTATTCTGGACAACACGTTCCCACCATCACCAAGTTTTACGACTTTCACATCAACACTGTACATATCTTCAAATTCAGAAATAACAGAATCTTCTATCCATCCCATACTCTCGTAAGTATAAACAGTCAGAGCACTGAAAGAAACCAAACTAAATATCAACATAGCTAAAAACAAAATCCTTCTCATTTTGAAAACCTCCTTAAAAATATTGAAAAAACAAAAAAACTCTCACGCTATCATATAGGTGAGAGTTTATATATTTGATTTCGCTTCCTACGCCGGCATTACCCGGATCAGGTTTTAGGGTCGGCATCTTGCCCTCTCAGCCTATATGGCTCCCCTGGTTCACTTATTTATTTTTCTAAACTCATAATAACAATACTTTTATAACTAAAGATTTCGTTAATATTTCTTATTAGTTAATTAAAAAAGCAATACCATTATTAGATTTAAAAATAGTTCTATACCAAACTATCTACATTGAACAAAAATTAATGGCAAAATTTTTTCTGGGATCTTTAAAATATATTTAATTCTTAGAAATTTATATGTTTTTTAAAAGCTTACAAAAACAAATGATATAATTAATATAGATACTACAATAAAACTTTTTCACCCATCACCGCCTCATTAATTTACAAAATTATAGCATAAGGATGTGATAATTATTAAAATAATTGATGCTCATATGCATTTTTCAGATATTCTGAGTTTTAAGGGAACTGCTTTAGAAATTTCCGACCTTGATTATTCTTCTATTGGGTTGAAAAATGAATATGAAGAAAACAATATAATAGCTGGAATAGGTATGGGATTATCTGAAACTGAAGAAGGAAAATTCCCCGATTATAACTCTTTAAATCCTATGCGATTGGACTTAGAAGTTCCAAACCCCGCTTTTATTTACGAATGCCTTGGAATAAATCCATACGACTTGCAAACAAGAAAAGAGAGTATATATGATATAGAAAATGCTATTTCAGAAACAAGAATTGTGGGGTTCAAAATTTATGCTGGTTATTATCCATTTTATGTTTATGACACAGTTTATGAACCCATTTACGAATTGGCAGAGAAATATAATCTTCCGGTTGTTATTCACTCGGGAGACACTTATTCAGAAAGAGGGCTAATAAAATATTCACACCCTATACACATAGATGAATTAGCTGTTTTTCATAGAAACATCAATTTTGTTATTGCCCATTTGGGAGATCCGTGGGTTATGGATACAGCAGAAATTCTTTCGAAAAATAGGAATGTTTTTGCAGATTTATCTGGATTGATAGTTTCAGATGAATTTAAAGCAAAAACATATATAAATGAAAAAACTTTTATTGATCACTTTAGAAGGGCTATCTTTTACAGTGAAACCTATGATAAACTTCTTTTCGGAACAGATTGGCCACTGGTACAAGTGAAAACGTACATTGAATTTATTAAAAAGTTGGTGCCTGAAAAATATTACGAGGATATTTTTTATAACAACTCTAACAATTTGTTCAAACTTTTTGAGGAGGGGGAATAATGGAAAAAATTAATGTTGGAATCATTGGTTTTGGTTTGTCTGCAAGTGTATTTCATGCTCCAATTATTGACTATTTACCAGAATTCAATTTGAAAAAAGTCTATGAAAGAAAATCAGAAAAATCCAAAAAAGAATACCCATATGTAGAAGTTGTTCATAACATCGAAGATCTTTTTGACTCTGATATAGACGTTATTTTAGTCACTACACCAAATAAAATACATTATGATCACGCGAAACTTGCATTACTACATAACAAACACGTTATTGTGGAAAAACCTTTCACTGTCACCTCTGAAGAAGCAAGAGAACTTGTAGATTTAGCAGTTAAAAAGAATTTAGTGCTAACTGTAAATCAAAATAGAAGATGGGATGGAGATTTTTTAACTGTAAAAAAACTTTTAGAAACCAAAAAACTTGGAAAAGTTGTTGAATTTGAGGCCCACTTTGATAGATTTAGAAATTTCATAAAAGACAAATGGAAAGAAAAAGACGAACCTGGCTCTGGAATAGTCTATGATCTTGGTTCACATCTAATAGATCAAGCTTTATGTTTGTTCGGAGAACCATATGCAATTTTTGCAGATATTAGAAAACAAAGGCCAGATGCCGTTGTAGATGATTATTTTGAGATAATTTTGGACTATAACACTTTAAAAGTAACTCTTAAAGCAGATATGTTATCTAATTACAAATCTCCAAAGTATATAATAAAAGGCCTTAACGGAACATTTATAAAATATGGGACCGATGTACAAGAAGGGCAGTTGAAAGAAAAAATAACACCAGATGATCCTGACTACGGTAAAGACAAAGAATCAAACTGGGGTAAAATAAACTACATTGAAAATGGCGAAGAAAAATCGGAAAAAATTATAACAGAGACTGGAAAATACCATTTCTTTTATAAAAACTTGTTCGATAGAATTAAAAACAATGCTAAAATAGAAGTTAGACCAGAAACAGCTTTAAGAACCATACAAATAATTGAAAAAGCATTCGAAAGCAATGAAAAAAGACAGTTTATAAAATTATAAGTTCATGGTGGGGGAATTCATATGAAAATTGGAGAATTTGCTGAAAAGTACAATCTATCCACAGATACAGTTAGGTATTACATAGATAATGGAATGATAATACCTGAAAAAGTTCATAATCGTTATCATTTTGACGAAACATGTGAAAAAAGTATGGATTTTATCCTACAGTTTAAAAAGATGAAATTTACAATTGAAGAAATAAAACACATCTTGACATATATGAGAATGATGCCAAAAACAGGGAAAGCTGAAACAGAATATCTTTTGAGTATTATAAATAATAAAATAGATCAAGTTGCTAAAGAAAAAGAAGAATTCAATATAGCTTTAGAAGAGTTGGAAAAGATAAAAAAGGATTATGAAAAAGAGATAAGAGATGCGAAAAATGAATACAAAACTTATTCGATACCTATAAATGTATTGCACTTTTTAGCCTGTCCAAAATGCCAAAAACCTTTAAAATTAAACAATGCTTCAATTAAAAATAATAAAATTGAAAATGGCGATTTGTATTGTGAATGTGGATATGAGGCCAAAATAGAGAATGGAATGATAGTCACAGAAGATTCTGACAAAAAATCCTTTCATAAATCATACGGTGAAGAACTTTCTTATAAAAGTGTTATCGATGAAAATGATTCAGAATATTTATCTTTCTTAATGGCTCCATCATATTGGATGGAAAAGAGAATCAACCTTAAAGATTTAAATGGAAAAAATATTCTTCTGGCAAGACCAATAGGTCATGAAATCCCCTACAAATTTATAGAAAATATTGAAAATGCAAATATTTTTATTGTTGATTATCAATATCTAAGAATGAAAGGGCTCAAAAAGAGAATGGAAAAAACAGATTTATCATCATCATCAAATGTAGTTTTTATGGCATTTGATTATTTAACAATACCTTTAAAACATAATAGTTTTGATTATATATTAGATCTATCAGGGATGATAAATTATGTCTCAAACACCAATAAATCTCCATTAAAAAATTTCTATGATATCTTAAAATACAATGGTTATATTTTCTCAACGTTTTTTCTAAAAGAATCAAGAGATAATATTTTTGTCAAAGAATTCAATTATTTAGATAAGCTATATACAAGAGATTTTATTGACCTTGAATATAGTATTTTTGAAAAAGAAGATTCTGCAGTTATTCAAGGCTCTAATTTCAAGACAGAGATAGATAGATTCATGAAAAAAAAATCGAGGCTCGATTTTTTTGTTTTCAAAGGTAAAAAAGTAGAGGGTGAATAATATGACATTTAGGGAATTTTCAAAAGAAATTGACGAACTAATTTTAAATTCCGTGAGAAAAAACAAAACCCAAAATATCATAAAAAAATTTTTAAAAGGCGAAATTACTGAAATTTATTCACAAGAAAGTATAAATTTGTTCATAAATAGGTTGAGAAAGAAAGCTGTAAGAGATTTTGAATCTATAGGAAATGAAATAGATTTAAGTGGTTCGGTAGAAGAAAAAATAAATGAAATCCAAAGAATATTCTTTCCAGAAAATCTTCTCGATTATGAAGAAACGATCAAACATGTAAGGGGGAAAAGGCGTGTTGAAATATCAAAACTCGACGAACCAATTATTGATAACCCTTATAAAGAAATTCTAATAACCTCTAATGTGTTATTGACAATGCCTAAAAATAAGGAAAACCTACCTTATGAATATAAAAGTAAGGTGGATTTTGAAGAAAAACAAAAATATTGGTATGACCACCCAGTACCTATAGACACTCCAGATTCGGAAAATGAAATAATATATGGATTGACAAAATTGAATGATTCTGTATCTGTTGAAACAAATGAAAAAGTAACTGTGGTTCTTTCGATAAGTTGTACACATGATTCACTGAATATAATTGCAAAAAAATATTTAAGAGATATACTACGAACCTACGATTTAGAAAATTTAAATGTGTATGCTTTTACAGAAGATGATGTTGAAAAAATGATCGATATAGTAATAAAAGATGATATAAAACGAGAAGAAACCAAGAAAGTTATAGGTGTAAGCGGTAAATATGGAAGACATTATAGCTTTTTAAAAGCTGTGTCGGTTTTTTGGAGCTATTATATTGACCCAAGAATAAAGGCTACTTTTAAAATAGATTTAGACCAAGTGTTTGACCAAAGAGCACTTCACAAATACACAGGTGAGTTTGCTTTTGAAATTTTCAAAGATAAGCTCTGGGGTTCAGTTGGAGTCCATAATGGAGAAGAGGTACAACTCGGGATGATAGCTGGTTCTTTGGTCAACGATTATGACATAAAAAAATCACTATTTGAACCTGATATTAAAAAAGATGAAATAACAATAACTTATGATAAATTCATCTTTAACTCACAAAAACCACAGTATATTTCAACAATTGCAGAGATGGGAACCAGATACAAAAAGAAAGATAATCCAATAATAAGATACCATGTAACTGGAGGTACTAATGGAATACTGGTTGAAGATTTAATAAAATACAAGCCATTTACCCCAAGCTTTATTGGCAGAGCAGAAGACCAAGCTTTTATATTATCTATTATTGACAAAAAAATACATGGAAAATATTTGAGATATTACCATAATGACAAACTTGTTATGAGGCATGATAAACATAATTTAATTAAAAAAACCATAGAGGAATCAAAAATAGGAAAGCTAATAGGAGATTACGAAAGAATTTTGTTATTCAGCTATTATGCCTCAGATATTTTGGATAATTATGATTATATAAAAGAAGAATTGTTCCCTTTCACTGGATGTTTTATAACAAAAATACCTTTTTTAACTGTTTACTTCAGAGCTCTATTAAAAACATACTCTTTAGCAGAAGAAAATGAAATCGAAGCAAAAGAATTTTTATTAGAGATTTCCGAAAGGTTAAACGAAATTATATCAAAGATTGAAGATGGATACTATAAGGATCAATTTCAAAAAGAAAAAATTGTCTGGGAGAATTTTTATAATTCTTTCATCGAAAAAACAGAAGAAAATGAACAATTATTAGCTGATATAAGGATTAAATAAACCCCTTTTAGGGGTTTATTTTTTTATAGAATTATTATTATTTTTATGAAAACGATTACATATTTTTATTAATTGTAAAAAGTGAAGAATCTTTTTTCTAATTATAAATATTTTTATATAAAAGCTTCATAACAAGTATAAATGCATTTTGATTTTTTGTAAATAAATAGTAATATAGCAATGTAATCGATTACATTATAGAGGTGTTGTATATGAATATAAAAGAAATTGCCAAAAAAGCAAATGTTTCAGTAGCAACTGTATCAAGAGTTTTAAACAACCCTGAAAAAGTTAAAAATGAAACAAAAAATAGAGTTTTAAGTGTTATTAAAAAATATAATTATAGGCCTGATGCAATTGCAAAATCAATGAGAAAAAAAAAGACAGGAATTTTTTCTATAGTTTTTTCTGTTCATACAGATCGAATCTTTGAAACATCATATTCCCAACAATTATTGCAAGGAACTATATCTTATATGTCTAAAAAAGGTTTAAAGCTAATAGTAGATACCCACGCTCAAAAAGATTTGATAGATTATTATGGATCAGTAATTGATAGCAAAATAGTAGATGGTTTTATTTTACTTGATTTAAAAGAAAATGATAAAAGAATTGATTTTTTAAACAAAAAAAATTTTCCCTATGTAGTTATAGGAAGAAATTCTAAAAATAATTTTAATTATATTGATTCTGACAATACATCTGGTGCTTTTTACGCTATTGAAAAGTTTTCAGAAATGGGGCTAAGAAAAATATTGTATCTGACTGGTGATAAAAATAATCCTGTTACTGAGCAAAGAAACGAAGGAGTTAAGAATGCAGCAAGATTGAATAATATAAAAATAGATATGGAATACGCAAATTTTGATGAAGAAAAAGCTGTTAAAATTTTTAAACAAAAAATCACTAAAACAGATTTTGAAGGAATTTTTTGTGCTTCAGATAAAATGGCTATAGCCATTATGCAAGAAATGAGAAGAACTAAAAAATATTTCCCAATAATAGGGTTTGATAACATCGAGCTTGCTAAATTTTTTGATTTAACAACAGTAGATCAAAACATCTTTGATATAGGTTTTAATGCAGCCAAAAATGTACACGAATTATCTCAAGGCAATAAAATTAATTCAATAATAATTCCCACAAAATTGGTAGAACGGGAAAGTACCAAAAAATTTAAAAGGGGGTAAGTTGGATGAAAAAAGTTTTAAGTTTTTTCTTGGTTTTAACTTTCGTATTAACAGTTTTTTCTGTAACAACAATTACAATATCAGGGTGGCCTGGTAACCCTACAGAAGAAGCAGCTATTAAAGAGGCAGTTGAAGTATTTAACAGTGAAAACTCAGATGTACAAATAAAATGGGATCCGATCCCTGGAGATTACAAACAAGCCCTTCTCACAAGGTTGTCAGCAGGAACCGGACCAGATATCTTCTACGTAGACATATACTACTTCGAAGAATTAGCTAGAAAAAATGTTTTATTGCCTTTGGATTTGTACATTCAAAAAGAAAACTTTGATGTAGATGATTTTTATGAAAATTTAATTGACGGTTTTACATTCAACGAAAGATTATACGGTTTGCCAAAAGATTTTTCTACATTAGTATTATACTACAACAAGGAAATATTTGACAAATACGATGTCCCATATCCTACTGAACATGATACATACGAAGATATGTTGGCTAAAGCTGAATTGTTAAAATCATCAGGGTTTGAAACTCCTATGGTTTTAGCTCCAGACTTTAACAGAGCCATGCCTTTTATTTATGCATTTGGTGGAAAAGTAGTGAACGACGACATGACACAAGCATTAACTTCTGAGAAATCTCTTGAAGCAATTGAATTTTACACTGATCTTGCAAGTAAATATAAAGTTGCATTTGAACCTTCAAATGTTGGTTCCGGATGGATTGGTGAAGCAATAGCAGCCGGTAAAGTAGCTATGGGTATGTCAGGACCTTGGACAAAAGGTTTTATTGATGATCAATATCCTAATATGTCTAACAAAATAGGAATGACTTTAATGCCAAAAGATGAAGAAAGAGCAAGTATGATTTATACAGTTTCTTGGTCTATTAACAGACAAACACAAAATAGAGAAGCAGCTTGGAAAGTGTTAAAGTTTTTAACAAATGAAGGTCAAAAAATATTTACTGAAAAAACATCTATATTAGCTTCAAGAAAATCAATAGCAGAAAATGCAAGAACACCTGAAAACAAAGTTTTTTATGATTCAGTTGAATTTGGTTATCCTTGGAGTGTTCCTACACCAAGTGGTGTTTTCTCAAAGGCTAACGATCAACTCAATTCTATGCTTAAAGATTTAATGTATGAAAAAATAACCATTGAAGAGTTTGCAAATAGAATCGAAAATAATTATCAAGAATGGGTTCAAAGTAACTAACATTATAATTTTTAGAGGGGATATTTCCCCTCTAATTATTTAGAGAGGTGCGTGTAATGAAAAGAAAAACCCGAGAAGCATTAACTGGATATACTTTTGCTTCGCCTATGATATTAACAGTTTTGATTTTCACTATATATCCAATCATAGCAATATTCTATTATAGTTTTACAAATTATCAGCCATTAGAGGCTCAAAAATTTAATAATCCTGTTTATCCTTCTGAATCGTTAGAATTCAATTTAGGATATTTTCAAAGCGATGTTGGGCCTGATGATTATGAAAAGTTATTATCATCATTTGAGCCAGTGAGTTTTATTCAATATGATGTTGGGGTTAATTTAGATGAAAAAGAAAAGGAATCTATAAAAAAGAATTTTAATTCCGAAAAATTAATTAAAGATTTCGTGAATGATGATCTGCCAGAAAAAATGGTTGTATCCGAATTTATGAAAGAATATATGATAACGGGTTTTCAAGCTTTTTTAAGATATATACCAGATTTTGTTGGATTCGATAACTTTAAAAGAATGTTTAATGACCAATATTTTTATATATCACTTTGGAACGCAATATTGTATTCTTTAATTGTTGTGCCTATACAAACACTTTTAGCAGTTATTTTAGCTGTTGCAGCTAATTCCAAAATAAAAGGTAGAAACATTTTTAAGGTAATATTCTTTATTCCAGCTGTAACTTCTTCAGCAGCAATTTCAATGATTTTTTGGTTGATTTACTCAAAACCAGGTATATTAAATAGAATTTTAGAATCATTATTTGGAGGATTTGGATACCAACCAATCGACTTCTTAAACGAACCAAATATAGCTCTATATTCAATAATGGCAATGAATATTTGGACAACCGCAGGATATTTCATGATCACATTTTTAGCAGGGTTGCAGGATATACCAAAAAGCATATATGAAGCAGCAAGCATAGATGGAGCAAAAGGTTGGACAAGATTTTGGAAAATCACAATGCCTTTATTAAGGCCCCAAATATTATTTGTTATGATTATGAGTACTATAGGATGCTTACAAGTTTTTGACCAGATATATTTTTTAATAAAGAATATGCGGAATATAACAATATCATTCTATATATATAAAAATGCTTTTGAATATGGAGAAATGGGCTATGCTTCTTCTCTTGCAGTAGTATTGTTTGGAGTTATTCTTTTTATAACATTTATTCAAAGAAAATACATTAAAGAAGAGTATTGAGGAGGGTTTTTATGAATAAAAAATGGAAAACAGCAAGAATTGTTTCTTATATCATTTTAATAGCCTATGCTCTTCTTTCTTTGTTCCCATTTTTTTGGGCAACATTGGTTTCATTAACTCCTTTAACTTATACTAATGAAGCGGGGGAAGAGCAAGGTGTAAACATCATGGATTGGCCACCAGAAATAGATTTAATCGATAAAGAGCCATCTGCTTTTGGAGCACCTTTAACCTTTGAAAACTATTTCAAAATTTTTGAAGTCGTTCCTTTATATGGAAGATGGATTTTAAACACTGTTATCTACGCAGGATTACTAACTTTAGGAAATATATTATTTAACACCCTGGGGGGTTATGCATTTGCTCGACTTAATTTTCCTTTAAAAAACTTTTGGTTCACACTATTTTTAGCTACTTTAATGATTCCAGGACAAGTTTTGATGATTCCACAATATAATTTAATGGTTAATTTTGAGCTGGTTAATACCTATTGGGGATTATTTTTACCAAAATTAACAAATATTTTTGGTTTATTTTTAATGAGACAATTTTTTATAAATTTTCCTAAAGAATTAGAAGAATCAGCAAGATTAGACGGCTCATCAATCACAGGGACATTTTTCAGAATAGTACTACCAAATTCAAAACCAGCAATAGCAGCTCTTTCTATATATACTTTTATGGGAGCTTGGAATGATTTTCAATGGCCTTTAATAATTACTTCGCAAAAGGAAATGTATACATTAACAATGGGCCTAAATTTCTTTAAATCTTCTTATTATACATTTTGGCAATATTTAATGGCTGGTTCAATTTTAATGACAATCCCTATGATAATAATATTTATATCTTTTCAAAAGCAATTTGTTGAAACTGGAAAAGTTTCTGCCGTAAAAGGCTAATCATCCTGAGTAATTTGGGAGGGAGACCGGGGCTAAGGGCGGTTAATTTAAAATATAGGAGCAATAAAAATAATTTCTGGGTTTTAAGCTAAGAAATTGACATTAATAAATTTTTCATAATAGGAGGAAATCGGATGAATGATAGCTGGTATATAGTTCAAAATGAATTCCTTAAAGATAATTTTGGTAAATATGAAACTGTCTTTACTCTTGCAAATGGTTATAGAGGATACAGAGGAATCAATGAGTTTTCTGAAAAAAATGAAAAAGGGAATTTTATAGCAGGGATATATGACAAATCGGAAGCTCAAGTAAACGAAATAGTCAATAACCCAGATAATTTAACCTTAAATATATATGTTGACTATGAAATTCTAAAAATAGATGAGTCTAATATACTAAACTTTAAAAGAACTTTGGATATGAAAAGTGCTAAACTAATTACAAATATTACCTTTGAGACAAAAAAAGGTAAACAAATTAAAGTAGAAGCAGAAAGATTTGTTAGTAAAAATAATTTCCATAGAACGGGTTTGAAATATAAGATAACACCTCTCAATTTTTCAGGTAAAATAACACTTGAAAATATAATAGATGGTAGTACAACTAACTCAATCTTCGATCCTATAAACAGAGTAAAACATTACAATATCATAAAAACTATGGATTTATCTCCTGGTATGCTAATGCTTACTAAAACAAGAGATAAAGGAATTTTAGTCTGTGAAGCCACTACAATTAAAGCTCAAAATAACGGGCAAAATATTTTAAAATCAAGAAATTATCGTAAAGTAGGGCAAACTATTCAAGAAACTTATGAATTTTTATGCGAAAAAGATTCAACTTATATTATTGAAAAATTCAATTCTACCTTCAGCTCAAGAGAAACTAAAAATCCAGAATTAATGGCTCAAAAAGACTTAAGGGAGTTTTTTTATAATTCATATGATCAAGAATTTGAATTACATAAAAAAGAATGGGAAAAGATTTGGAATAAAATAGACATAAAAATCGAAGGTGATGAAGAAGCTCAAAAAGGCATCAGATTTAACATTTTTCAACTAACTTCTTCAGCTAACGAAAAAGATGATACTGTTTCTATACCTGCTAAAGGATTACATGGAGAAGGATATAAAGGCCATATATTTTGGGATACAGAAATTTTTATGCTACCTTTTTTTATATATACAAGCCCTGAAACAGCAAAATCTTTACTACTATATAGATACAACACTCTAAAAGGAGCTAGAAAAAATGCACAAATAAATGGTTATAAAGGGGCACAGTTCCCCTGGGAAGCAGCTGATAAAGGGATTGAAGAAACACCTAAATGGGGAATAGACTACGTTGGAAACCCCGTTAGAATATGGACAGGGGATGAAGAATATCATATAAGTGCAGATATTGCTTTATCTTTTTGGGAGTATTATAGAACTGTTCAGGATGAGTCATTTTTACTTGATTATGGAGTTGAAATATTTTTTGATACTGCTAAGTTTTGGAAATCAAGACTTGAATACAATAGCAAAACTGGTTCATATGAAATAAATAAAGTTATTGGCCCAGATGAATTTCATGAACATGTTAACAATAATTTCTATACAAACTACTTAGCTAAATGGAATTTGAAAAAAGCTTATGATCTTTCGAATTGGCTAAAAGAACGCCATAAAAATAAATATGATGAATTATGCGTTTTATTAGGCTTAAATGACAATGATTTTCTTGAATTTCTTGAATTATCTAAAAAAATATATCTCCCTAAAAAAGAAAATTCTAATTTAATTGAACAATTTGAAGGATATTTCAACTTGAAGGATATTGTAATAACTGAATGGGACAATAACGGAATGCCTCTATGGCCAAAAAATATTGAACTTGATAAGTTAGGCGAAACTCAATTAATAAAACAACCAGATGTAATTATGTTAATGCTAATTTTACAAGAAGAATTTGATAAAAAAACTAAGAAAATTAATTATGATTATTATGAAAAAAGAACCATGCATAAATCTTCTTTAAGCCCTTCTATGTATTCTATAATGGGATTGAAAGTAGGAGATACTCATAATGCTTATAAATATTTTATGAAAACCATCATGACTGATTTAGAAGATAATCAAGGGAATTCAAACGCCGGACTTCATGCTGCTTCTACTGGAGGATCATGGCAATCTGCTGTAATGGGGTTTGGAGGTTTATCTGTTGATATAGATAATATTTTAAATTTTGACCCTTGGATTCCAGATAAATGGGAAAGTCTTTCTTATAAAATAAATTGGAAAGGCAAAGATTTAAATATTAAAGTCAAAAGTAAATCTATTGAATTTTTATCAGAAAAAGATTTAATTATTAAAGTTCAGTCAAAAAAATATAATTTGATAAAAGGTCAAAAAAAAGAAATAGAGCTCTCTTAAAGAGGGCTCTATTTTATCAATCAAACATTAATAGCTCAAAATCTTTGTTTTTAAACCCAGAAATTATTTTGTGCGCATTTTTTAGATTTTCTGGCTTTCCCACAGCAATAGCTTTCATTCCAGCAGCTAACGCTGCATCTATCCCTGCTTGAGAATCTTCAAAAACCACACAATCTTCGTATTTTTCATTCATTTCATCTGCTGCTTTTGTGAATACTTGTGGATCTGGCTTAGCTTTTGTTATTTTTGTTCCATCTACTATTGCGTCAAACTTATCTATTAATCCTATTCTTTCCAGTATTGTTTTTGCATTCTTAGAGGCTGAACCTATTGCTATTTTTACCCCATTTTGTCTTAATAACTCCAAAAATCCTTCTACTCCTGGTAATATTTCATCTTTTTCCATTTTTGTTATGTATTCTCTATACCATTCATTTTTCTTCGTTGCCAATTTTAATTTTTCATCTTCGGTATATTCGCCTTTTTTATTTCCAATTTCTAACAATATTTCTAATGAAGTCATTCTACTTACGCCTTTTAATCTTTCGTTATCCTCTTCAGTGAATTCAAACCCCAACTCATTTGCCAGTCTTTTCCATGCTTTATAATGATATTTTGCTGTATCTACTATTACTCCATCCAAATCAAATATACACGCCCTAATCATTTTTATTTCCTCCTCATGTTTTATATTACCCTATAATTATACATTGACAATTTTAAGCGAATACTAAAAAAGCCCTAATATTTCATTAGGGCTTTTATTCTAAGTATGAAACTTTCTCATTAGTCTTTCAATAAAATGTTTAAAATTTCTTTTAAAATTCTCTGTAGAACCGTTGTGTAATAAAAACATAAAAAAAGCTATCGGAATCAATTGAAAAGCCGCTATTAAAGACCAATCAAGATCTATTATTGAATATACATTTAATTCTACAACAAACTCCAAAGCTATCAATAAAAAGGCAAAAAATATCAATATATAGGCTACTGAATCCAATCCGAACTTTTTCGTCTTTTTGGAAATAAAAGAAAAAACTTCAATACCAAAATAAGAAACAACTAACAATGGTAAAGCCAAAGTCAATGAAAAATCAATTTCTCCATTAAATATATCCAGCAAAAAAACCATGACAAAAGTGCCTAAATGAACAGTTAAAAGGCCCCTATGATATCCTTTTGTCAAACCAAAAATAAACCTTAAAAAATAAGTTGTATATAAAACAGGAACTATTACATATTTACTCCAGGTTATTCCCCCTGTAAATACAAAATCTTCGATTAAAAAGATAATCGATAAAACTAGCGCCATAAAGTTGTAATAAGACATAAATATCTTTCTTTTTCTTCTGTATGATTTTGGATATCTATCTATTTTGTCTGGATATTTTTTAAATTTTTTACCATCATCCTGATCTATAGCTGGGATATCAAAATTACACAAAGGGCACTTTTCTACTCCTTTATCAACTTTTACACCACAATTAGGACAATATGGCATTTTATCAGCTCCTATAATTCGTTTCAATTTTTGCAATTATTCCCATTTTTCTCAATTCGGAAAAGAAAATTCTTTCCAAGTCCTTTTCTTCTGTTAATTTTCCAAATGTTATATACATTTTATCTTTATAAGTTAATGAAGCTACTTTTATTATATTTCCTTCACTTGGTGGGGGATACGCTTCCATTTTTTCAATATATTTCTCTAAAGGACCTAACTTGATAACCCCCATATTTGAAAACCCTGATGTATAATTACTTTCTCCCCAAATATTATATACAGTAGACATAGCAGAATCTTTTATTATCAATGGAAAAAATTTCAACCAATTGTTAGTATTTCTAACAGATCGATTTATATACCTTGTTAAATACTCTTTTTGTTTTGCTTTTCTCATATATTTTTTCACTATTTCCACTATTTCTTCCAAAGAGTATAAATCTTTTTCAAAATCTATATGAGGAGTTACACTAACAAAAAAATTTTTCATTGTTTTCGATCCAAAAACACTTCTCAAATTCACTGGAGAATTAATATAGATAGGTTTTTTTGGAAGGTTGTTTTCAACTATATATTTGTAAATAGAAAATATATATAGTGAAATTAAAAACTCTCCCACGCTTGAATCGTAGTTAGTCGCCAATTTCTTTAGTTCTTTACTGTCCAGAATACCAGTTACTGTGTAATAAATACCAGGTTCAGTTTTATTAAATGGCAATTTGAAAGCATCCACAAATTTTATCCTTTTTTTGTTTGCAGGATCAAAATATTTATCAAACCCATCTTCAAACTCACCTGGATCTGGAGTCTCATCTTTATAAAATAAACCCGGAATTTTTTCTATATTTTCTCCTTTTAAATTTAAATACTCATAAATCAAAGAAAGTATATAAACCAAAGCACCATTTCCATCAGTCATAATATGGCTAAATTCAAAAGACAGTTTATTTTCAAAGTAAAGCAATCTATAAAGATAAATTCCCTGTTTGTTATATTTTATATCCATACAAGGATAATATCTCTCTAAATCTATTGTTGGGTTCCTATCGGTTGTTTCCAAATAATGCCAGAAAAAACCTTTTTTCAAAAGAACATTGTAATAAGGAAACCTATCTTTTAAATTATCTACTGCTTGTTTTAAAATTAATACATCAACTTTTTCTTTTAAATAAATACTTAATCTAAAAATAGTGGTTGCTCTATCGTTCATAATAGAAGAATACAGTTTACCTGCATTATCTAATTTATACCAAGCTTTTCTCATAATTACCCCCTTTTCGAATCTATAAATAAAATTATATAATAAATTAATCAATATTAAAAATTTTATAAAACAATAGGTCAAGAATGTTTACATAATCTTATAAAACAATTTCATTTTCCTCTTGAAAAATAATTTAATTAGTTGTATAATTTAAATACGATTTATTTTATCTTATTTATTTGAGCTTTTTTTAACAATATATATTATGGAGTGATTTATATGAAAATAGTGGTTATTGGTTGTACTCATGCAGGTACAGCAGCAATAAAAAATGCAATTAATTTATATCCAGATGCTGATATAACAGTTTATGAAATAAATGATAATATATCTTTTCTTTCTTGTGGCATTGCTTTATATATAGGTGGGGTTGTAAAAGATCCCAAGGGACTTTTTTATTCATCTCCAGAAGAATTGTCAAAAGATGGGGTAAAGACTTATATGAAACATGATGTTTTGGATGTTGATTTTGACAAGAAAGAACTTGAAATTAAAAATCTTGAAAATGATGAAATAAAAAAAGATAGTTATGATAAGCTCGTAATAACAACTGGTTCATGGCCTGTAATTCCAAATATTGAAGGAATAAACCTTGAAAATATTCAATTATCCAAAAATTATTATCATTCAAACAAGATAATAGAAAAATCTAAATCAGCAAAAAATATTGTTGTTGTTGGTGCTGGTTATATTGGGGTAGAATTAGCAGAAGCTTTCGAACAAATGAATAAAAATGTTACTTTAATAGATGCAGAGAAAACTATTCTACCAAAATATTTAGATAAAGAATTTACAGATATAGCCCAAAATTCTATGGAAAATCATGGTATTATCTTAGCTTTAGGTGAGAAAGTCGAAAGGTTTGAAGGAAAAGATGGAAAGGTTTCAAAAGTTATTACAAACAATGGCGAATACAAGGCTGATATGGTTATCATGTCTGTTGGGTTTAAACCCAACACAAATTTATTCAAAGGGAAATTAGAAATGCTTGAAAATGGTGCCATAAAAATAAACGAATATATGGAAACAAGTGAAAAAGATGTTTTTGCCGCAGGAGACTGTTGTACAGTTACTTACAATCCGCTTCATACTCATCAGTACATCCCTCTTGCAACAAATGCAATAAGAATGGGGACACTTGTTGCAAGAAACCTAAAAGAAAATAGAATGAAGTACATAGGTACGCAAGGAACTTCAGGCATCAAAATATATGAAAATAATATAGCTTCTACAGGTTTAACAGAAGAAAGAGCTAAAAATGAAAAAATTGATGTTGAATCAGTGTTGATAGAAGAGAATAATAGGCCTGAGTTCATGCCTTCTTATGACAAGATAATCATTAAACTGGTATATAACAAAAAAACAAAAGAAATATTAGGTGCTCAAATTATGTCAAACGGAGATCACACTGAAGCAATCAACACTATTTCTGTAGCCATACAAAATAAAATGACAGTAGACGAATTAGCTTTTACAGATTTTTTCTTCCAACCTAATTATAATAAGCCTTGGAATTATTTAAATAGTGTTGCTTTAGAAGCATTAGATTAATTCATTTTATAACGCCTGTTTAAAAAACAGGCTTTTATTTTACCCCAACAATTTTGGTATAATATAATAAAGACAAGTAAAGGGGAAAGAAAAATATGAATGATTATTTATTCGATGAATTCAAAATGTTAAACTATATAAACGATCCTGTTTATATACATAAGGTTAATCCAAATACAAATATCCCTGGAAACTTTGTTTTTGTTAACAACGCAGCGGTTGGTAAAATGGGTTATTCTTTTGATGAATTCATGAATCTTTCTCCTACAGACATAGACGATACTTCCCGTATAGAAAATATTCCAAAAATCATAAAAAAATTAAAAGAAAACAAAGATGAAATTTTCGAAACAAAACACATCACAAAAACTGGTGAAAAATATGATGTTGAACTATCCTCTAAAATAATCCGCTTAAATAATGATCCAAACCTTTATATAATATCTGTTGCCAGAGACATAACCAAAAGAAAAAAACTTGAGTATGAATTAAATAAATTTAAAAAACTTGCGGATAATTCGACATCTGGAGTCTGTTTTTTAGATCTAAATGAAAAAATAGTTTATATAAACGATTATATGGCTGAAATACATGGATATACGCCAGATGAATTATTAGGCAAAAAATGGAAAACTTTACATTTTAAAGAAAATTATGATAAATTGGATAACTTAATTCAAAAACTATATGAAACAGGTTATCTGGAATCTATAAAGATGCCTCATAAAAAGAAATCTGGAGAAGCATTGTCTATTTTGTCCAACATTGTCTATATAAAAACTGACTTAGGCGCAATAATGGGAGTTACTTCAAGAGATTTATCTGATGAAGAAAAAATAATTCAAAATCTAATTGAAGCTAAGAATAAAGCAGTAGAAGCAAACAAAGCAAAAGAAATCTTTTTAGCTAATATAAACCACGAACTAAAAACTCCTTTAACTGGATTACTTGGTACTTTATCCATTTTGAAAGAAAGCGACTGCACAGAGCAAAACAAAAATTTCTTTAAGATGATGGAAAAATCTGCAAATACTTTAAAAGATTTAGTCAACAAGCTCCTATTATCCTCAGAAATAAAATTCAGTCATGTTAAGAAAAATTTTAGTTGGATTAGCTTTGAAAATATTTTTAATGAGTTAAAAACTAAATATAGCGAAGAGGCAAAAAATAAAAATCTTGTTTTTAAAGCTGAATCCCAGAATTTAGACAAGATCGTCAAAACAGACGTAATAATGGTTGAAGAAATTATTGAAAACTTACTAAATAATGCTTGTAAGTTTACTGAAAAAGGGTTTATAGAATTTAGTATGGTTCTAAAAAACAGAGTTTTAGAAATAATAGTTAAAGACTCTGGAGTAGGAATAGATGAAGAATATTTAAAAAATTTATTTAATGAATTTTCTCAACAAGATTTATCTTACACTAAAAAATATGAAGGATTAGGACTTGGACTTTTTTTAACAAAAAAATATATTAACATGCTCAAAGGTAATATATCTGTTGAGACCTCTACAAAAGGAACAAAATTCGTAGTTAAAATACCCGTAGAAATAAAAACTGAAGAAAACAAAAAAATTGATTTTAATAATAAAAAAATATTAATAACGGAAGATAACTCTATAAATCTTGAACTTATGAAAGAGTTTTTAAATGATGAAAATTTTTTAATAGATACAGCCGCTGATGGAGAAGAAGCATTCAAAAAATATGAACAAAATAAATATGATCTTCTTTTAATGGATATTCAGATAAAAAAAATAAACGGCCTGGAGGTTATTAAAAAAATTAGAAAAAAGGACGAATCAACTCCTATATTAGCTATTTCTGGTTTTACCAGACCAGAAGACAGGTTTAAATTTATTTTAGCTGGGGCAAATGATTTCCTACCAAAACCTTATACAAAAGAAGAGTTAATAAGCTTTATAAAAAAATTAATAAAATAACTTCAAGTGACAATACACAATAATACCTTCAAAGTAGCCAAGTAATTAATAAAAATTACAAAACTATTTTGAAGGTTTGTTACTTAATAAATAAACTTTTTTATATTATTATAAATAACTTATCAATTGATTAATAAATTTAATATAAAATATTAGTATAAATGAAAAAATGTAGGAGATGATTTTATTGTTGAGATTATATCTAACAAGACACGGCCAAACCCAGTCAAACCTTAACAAAATTATGCAAGGTTGGCACAATTCTGAATTAACTGAATTGGGGAAAAATCAAGCAAAAAAATTACATAAAAGAATTAAACACATAGACTTCGAAGAAGTATATAGCAGCCCCCTTAAAAGAGCTATAGATACAGCTAAAATAGTTTCTGGAAGAGAAAATATAAAAACTATAGATAATTTAAAAGAAATTGGATTGGGAGTATGGGAAAGTAGAACTCAAGAAGAAATTAAAAAAACTCACGCAGATCTTTTTGTTAATTTTTGGGAATATCCACATATTTTCAAAGCCGAAGAAGGAGAATCTTTTCATGATGTAAAAGAAAGAGCTAAAAAAGCAATAAATGTCATTATTTCAAAACATGATGAAGGAAACGTGTTAATAGTTACACATGCAGCCATATTGAATGTAATAATGCTTTTATTTAATAACAAAGATTTATCTCTTGTATGGCAACCTCCTGTTCAACAAAACACAGCTCTAAACATAGTTGAAGTTTATAACTCAAATAATTATAATGTAAGATTAGAAGGATGTACATATCATTTGGATAATATGTGAGCTAATGGCATATGTTTTTTGAAATAAATGTTAAAAGTATTATAATTGTTGTGAGAGTTGATTCATAATAAAAGGGGGCTAAAAAATGGATTTTCCAGTAAAAACAATTAAATTAAGTAACGGTGAAGAATTGGGTTATAGAATAAAAGAAGGTGGAGACAAAAAGTTATTATTGATTCATGGAAACATGACTTCTTCAAAAC
>JAALLR010000067.1_pt1 | contig 38910 bp, 38 predicted proteins | sample 7245931 | NCBI WGS metagenome assembly JAALLR01 (sample SAMN13049201, study PRJNA578106) | oil field metagenome | isolation source: filtered produced water from oil reservoir B9 | place: USA:offshore Texas | collected 2016 | reverse complement strand
GCTAACACAGAAAAACAGCAGAAGGAGGTGAATAATGCCGATACCCAGGTAAATGTAGCTTAAAACGGGGTGATCTTATCTGCCAGAGGGAATTTACACACAAATTTGGACTTGACCTAAAGTCGTTCCGTAAGGGGAAAAAGTCTTCCACCTTAGAAATTACTGGTATAATTAGATTATGTCGCAGAAGTAGAAAAAAACGTAGTAGTAAACTTAATTACTCTACAAGATAAATTAGAGTTTGTCGGAACGTATTTGTACAAAATTTTTCTGAAAGGAGTATGTCATGATTGGTTTACTTAATCTTGGCAGCCTCGCGCTTGGCCTAATTGCTTGGATACTTCCTGTTGTTAATCTTATGCGACGTAAAAAACATGATCATAGGAATTGGGTCGCTCTTTCCATTCTGAGCATCAGTGCTTGTGCTATTTCGCTGTGTTTCCAGATTTTCTACAACTATCATTTGGTTAAGATTGCGGATTGGTCTGCTCTTATGGACATAACGGATAATGTGGCGTTCGTCGCAGCAGTTCTTCTCATCGTTACCATCATTTTAAATGCAATTACTCTGCTTGTATATCATGACAGAACAGCAAAATAGGATGTCAAATTCCAGATTGTCAAGATATGAAGGATTAAATTTTCACCCCCTTGGAAGCTGGATATTCCTTAATCTCCTGATGATCCCGGTAGCGTTCCCGGAAAAGTTTCTGGTGCTCATTTATCAAGGAGACCCCCCTTGCAGGCGTGCCATAAGCTCAGGCGGAACACCGAATAAATACAATAACAGGACTGCTTCGAAGGTTCCGACGTAGTTATCCCCCGCCCGCGAATGATGCGTCATTCGGGCAATGTCTTTAACCGTGTAGCCCTGTAGATGCAGGCTGACGATCACATCCTTGGGCGTTATGCTTCTTCCGGCATCAAGGATAGTCCCCGAGGTTTGACGATCCCAGCGACGGAGCGAAGAGAAGCTTATTAAAATCTCCGAGCCTATCAAGGGGGATGACAGAAGCTACAAAGGGCTTCAACTTCTTCAGCCAAGCCGATCAGAAACACTTTGAAAAGTCTGGCGCGAGGTGAGTACGATCCGTAAATTCATCTCTGATCTGAGCCCCTCATCGGTCACCAGGATCTTGAAGCGCCTTTTGCTTCAAGGTCTTTTTAAAAAGGTTGGGAGGTCTCGCATGAATACTACCACCAAGCTGGGTAAGGCTGTCATCACTACTGTACTCAAGACAAAGGCTATGTCTTAATGGAGGGATGACATGCGGTATGATTGACGTTATGCCTTCCGGTGTGATAACATCAAACCGGGAGGTGTTGCTGGTGAGCACAAAGATTACGGTGAGCCTGCCCGAACCGCTGCTGGCCGTCCTTGACCGTTTGGCGCGGCAGCTGTCCACAACAAGGAGCGGGGCGGTGGCCGAACTCCTACGTCGGGCGGAACGGGCAGAATTGGAGCGAGAAATGGAAGAAGGGTATGCCGTTTGGGCAGAGTCCAACAGTGCGGATGCCGAGCTTTTTCTTCCGGCGCAGGCCGAGGTGGTGCTGCGTGACCGTGGTTAAACGCGGCGACGTTTTCCTGGTGGACTTCAACCCAGCGCGAGGTAGCGAGCAGGCAGGTTTTCGACCTGCTCTTATTATTCAGAACGATGTGGGTAACAGGTATAGCCCGACTACCATCGTGGCGGCGATCAGCGCAGCTTTCGAAAGAACCTACCCCTTTTTAGTGCGGCTTTCCGCGGGTGAGGGGGGACTGGAGAGGGACAGCATGGTCAACACCAGCCAGATACTCACGGTAGACAAGACCCGTTTGATTAAGAAATTGGGAAGCCTTTCTGCTGAAAGGATGCAGCAGGTGGACCGTGCAGTCAGGATCAGTCTGAGTCTGGAGTAGTCGAATTAGAACCATTGTTCACCATATGAAAAATGCTTTCTCCATAGGGATTCCTGTCTCTGGAAGTTCTGTTCAATACCGGGCGCTTGAACTCCTGTACAATTTTCAGGCCGGCACGGTCAGCAATTTCAGGATATAAACCGTATTCATCGTTGGCCACGATGAATGCGTGAAAATCATCCGCCAGGTACCTTTTGCAGTTCAAAAGAACGTCGGCGATTCCCTCGATGTACTCCTCTCTGGCTTTGATTCCCTTCCCCCTGCCGGACCTGCCTATTTCCTGATCGTCGCGCCTGTTGAAGCCGAAAAGCTCGTAGGCGTACTCGTGCTGTGCATGGTAATCGAGCTGCCCGACGTATGGCGGCGACGTGAAAATGCCTTTTATTCGCTTGTTAATCAGCATTTTGTAGAAATCTTCATTTCTCTTTTTAACTTCGTCAAAGATGTTGATGAACCTTGAATCCCCATCGATCAGTATTGAATAAGTATCTTTTTTCAACCTGCCGAATTCTGCGAGCCTGTTGACGGTATCCTTAGAATACCTGCCGAACATCCTGGCCATCGAGAGGATCGGTCTGCAGATTTTCATGTGCTTGTAGCAGTAATAAGGCTCATAGACGGGTTTATCCAGCTGTTCCAGCTGGTAATGCGGGGTCAACCTGCAGGAACGAATTGTCCTGGACAGGATTACGGTGAGAAGCTTCCTCTCTTTTTCCGGTCCCACCCTGTTCAAGTACTCCCTTGCGGCCAGGGCCTCCCTGAGGACCGGGGCGGCCAGCCAGGTGTCGAGGAAATCCGAACCCGTCAGGTTACCCTTCAATTCCACGCCGTACCTGTTGATCAAAGCATCATACTTATCCTTCAGACAGGGGAGCGCCTCTGACACCACCCTGTTTTCGTCAACCGTTCCCCGCGCCACGTTGTACTTGAAGTCCGGCGAAGGGAAAAACTCTCTGTTCACGGAGGCAACCAGTTCCGACAGTTCCCGATCAAAACCGGCAATCCTGCTGCTCTCAGATTTGATTATCCTGCCGATCTCCCGGCAGTGTGCGGCGACGGTCTCCAGGTCGTAGTCGAGCAGCTTCACTTCGGAGATCAAACAGTTGAAGTACGATATATCCAGCCCGATCGCATGCATTCCGAGCTCGGCCGCCTGGACGAGGGTCGTCCCGGAACCGGCGAAGGGGTCGAGGATGATATCGCCGGGCCGAAAGTAGACGTCTCTCTTGAAACCATCCGTGTGGCCGTCCAGGAAATACTCAACAAGCTGCGGGATGAATTTCCCCTTGTAAGGATGCAGCCGGTGGACGTGCTTTGTGGTCTCTTTCTCCTTCACCCGGGCAAACGACAGCGCCCAGTTGATGTCGTTGCCCAAACGCTCCTCATACCTGTCACGCAATTCCGAGTAATATTCTTCATAGTATTTCTTGAGCTCGTCGAAGCTCACGAGGGTTTTCCCGTTTCGGCTGTACTTTTTGACCTTGCCGTACTGGATGAGGTAGCTGATGTTGGTCGGCGTGACATTTTTGTTTGTAAAATCTGAAGCCCAGGCGGCGGCTTCGTTTAAGTCCAGCAGACCGTTCATCATCCTTAGCCTCCATTTGCTATCTTTACCCGTTTGAATTGTTCGTCAACTTCGCCTCCAATTTCGTCACCGACTGCTTTGAACATGCGGCAGTTTCCCATGGGTGTTGCTGCAAGAAATAAAATTCTCTTCCCCAACCGGGATCTCTTTTTAAGGTCAAACAACCCTTTAAGTGGTCATCTTCATATGGCTCGGGTTCAGAGGGATTATAAGGAATGGCAAGCCTTGTGATAACTTTTGCATTTCAGTCCTGGCCGAAACGAAGTCCTGCCCATCTAAGAAGTTTTAGCTTCAAAGCCGCAAACTCCTTCTTGGGGCTTAACGGATGTGATGCTGGAGCATCCCCTGGCCGGCCTCTCAGGCCCGGCCAGCATGTGGTTCCGGAAATATAACCATTTGTTATTATTAACATAAAAAATAATGCAGGAAAATGAGGTATCTTATAGAAAATAATAAAATATTACGCAATCATAACAATAGCCATAAGTTATAGGACAGGAAAGGGGGAGTGGGAAAAGAACGGATTACAGAAAGATCTCCAGTTAAAAAATGGTTTTATATTTTAGAGGAGGGAGAGCTTTTGAAGACCAGGAAATATTTAATGATCATTGCGGGGTTTATCTTCGGGGTGCTGGCAGCTTGCATGACCGTTCTCGGCAATCCGGGCAACATGGGAGTCTGCATTGCTTGTTTTTATCGCGATATCTCAGGTGCATTGGGCCTGCACCGGGCGGAAATAGTACAATATCTGCGTCCGGAGATAATGGGTATTTGTCTGGGGGCTTTGATAGCGGCTGTTGCTTTTAAAGAATTCAAACCCAGAGGGGGTTCCAATCCGCTGGTGCGTTTCCTCCTGGGCATGTTCTTAATGATCGGGGCCTTGGTTTTTTTGGGTTGTCCGGTGCGTGCGGTCATCAGGCTGGCCGGGGGCGATCTCAATGCGATTTTTGGACTGGCCGGTGTTGTCTTCGGTGCCGTCATCGGAATATGGTTTTTGAGGCGCGGGTTCAATTTGGGAAGGGCAACTCCCGGTCAAACCTTTACCGGCTATTTGATACCCTTGATAATGGTACTTCTCCTGCTTTTTGCGGTTTTCCGGCCTGAATTCATTTTCCAGAGCAAGGAAGGGCCGGGAGCTTCCCATGCGCCCCTGATCATATCTTTGATCGTAGGTCTGATCATCGGGGCACTGGCTCAAAGAACGAGGATGTGTTTCGTAGGCGGTTGGCGGGATCTCTTCTTAGTAAAGGATACCTATCTGTTCAGCGGTATTGTAGCCTTTTTTGTCGGTGTCCTGGTCGTCAATATTATCACGGGAGCTGTTAACATCGGTTTTGAAGGCCAACCGGTCGCCCACACAAACGCCTTATGGAATTTTATGGGTATGGTCTTGTGCGGTTTGAGTTGTACTTTATTAGGGGGATGTCCTCTGCGGCAGACCGTACTGGCGGCAGAGGGGGATACCGACGCAGGCGTAACGATCATGGGCATTTTTTTGGGAGCAGCGGTCAGCCATAACTTTTTGCTGGCTTCGAGCGCTAAGGGAGTCGGCCTTTTTGGGCCTGCGGCAGTGATCATTGGTTTGGTATTTGTTTGCTGTATAGGCTACTTCATGTCTGAAGGGGCAGCGTAGCCGACCCCCTACGGATGTCATGGGAGGTGATCATCGATTCTTTTCAGCAGAAAGAAAGAAAAACAAACGGAAAAAACAGAAACAGAGCAAAGAGAGCGGGGGCTTGTTTTGTTCGATAACGTTGGGGATGCTATCAGGGCTGAGAAAATTCTAAAGAATAACGGTTATCACTGCAGGCTTGTGGCTCCGCCACCGGCATTGAGAAAAGGCTGTGACCTCGCTCTGGATATTAATCTTGTTGAGCAGGCGGCCGTTGAAAGGCTGCTAAGCGACAAGGTTTCCTATGTTGCCATTACTCCTTTAGCGGGAACGGCGGAGCTGCTTAATGTCGTCCAAACGTACCGTTATGACGGCTATACCATGGTTAAAGCCGGCAATATGAAGCTGACCTTTGAGGACGGCAGCGGTGTCATAGTCAACATTTCCGGGGGAGGATGCCCCGACATCCCTTATCTTCATCTGGAACTGCTGGGGCGTAGATTAGATCGGATCCCCCGCCCAAGGGAGCTAGGGCATACCCTTTGTGCTCTAATGCTGGATCGCGCGGTGGAAGGAGCTCTGGAAATATGGGAAGGAAGCGGTAAAGGATGCTGTTAGTGGCCGGGATTATGCCTCTGAAAGATCTGCCCTTAGTAAAAGGAAGGGTCCGTCGGGAAGACGACCTGCTCGTGATAGAAGGTTATAGAATTCCCTGTACACAGGGAACTGCAGCTATGGTCAGGGCTGCGCTGGAGGTGACCGGGCACCTGAAAACCGATCCCCCACACTTTGTCTTCGCAGGTGACACAGGTAGAGGTAAGGGAAGCCGGCAGTTATACCAGTTTTTAATTGACAACCTGACCGCTCTGCAGCCGCAGGTATTGGTTCTGCATTACTGGATGCCCGTTCTTAAACTGATGCGGGACTTATACGAAGCGGCCAATCGCTGCTCGAAAAAACCTGTGCTTGTTGCCGATGCAGGTTCGATGTATGCCGCCAAAGCCTGCGGACTGGCGCCGGAGTTCGATGTGTTTACCCCGGACGCTGCAGAGCTGGCTTTTCTTGCCGATCCTGAGGCCCTTCATCCTGCATATATCAGTAAACATCTTTTTGAAACGGAATCTGACAGGCATCCAGAACTCATCACAACAGCATATAACAACAAAGGAGCATCCAAAATACTGCTGGTCAAAGGAAAACGGGATATTATTGCCGATAGCAATAGAATTATCGCCACAATTGAGGAACCGGATATACCAGCCATGGAATGCATTGGGGGAACAGGGGATACAATTACAGGTATGTGCGCTGCTCTGATATACAGCGGAATGTCCCTTGAGAAGGCTGCCGTAACCAGCGCAAAGGTTAACAGAATGGCAGGCTTAATAGCCGGTGTTAACCCGGCTGGCAGAATTTACGAAGTCATTAAACAAATACCGGCAGCTCTTGCCAAAACGGATCTTAATAATTGAGAAGGAGGTTTTGTTATGCCACTTGAGGTTGATGCCAGGGGGCTTTCCTGTCCTATCCCTGTAGTAAAAACCAAGAAAGCCATGGAAAGCAACCCCCAGGAGGAGATAATCGTTCTCCTGGACAGCAACGTCTCCAAAGAAAACGTGTTGAGATTGGCGGACAGTAAAGGGTATCGAGCCGAAGTGCAGGAATCCGGCGGCGAATACCGGGTTGTTCTCCTGCCGGGTTCAAAGTAAGCTGTTTTTTTTAGCAATCCCTGCTACAAAAGCCGTTACTCTACCTGCTGGGTATCGGCTTTTGTGGTTTTTTGTGAAGAAATGGCAGAAACCGAATTTTGCCTGAAGGGACCGAGGATTTACCGAAGCTGATTGTTAGTTGGCAGAAAACGGACGAACAGACAGAGAGGCAAAGAAGGGTTCTTTAGAAAATAATTATTTAATTAACGAATAGAAGAGGGGTGCCTGAATGAAGAAGAAAGTGGCCTTCGTATGTGTTCACAATTCATGCCGTTCTCAAATGGCAGAGGCTTGGGCGAAGAAATTAGGAAGTGATGTTTTCGTGGCGTATTCGGCAGGGACGGAGGATTATCCTGAAGTACAGCCGCCGGTGGTGCAGGTGATGAAAGAAGCGGGGATTGAAATGAAAGGGCATCGTCCCAAATTGCTGACCGAACTTCCGGCTGCAGTGGATATTCTTATAACGATGGGATGCAATGTGGAATGCCCTTCGCTGCCGTGCAAGTATAGAGAGGATTGGGGGCTTGCCGACCCTACAGGCGGCCTGATAGAAGATTATAGAAAAACAAGAGACATCATTAAAGGGAAAGTGGAGGAGTTAATTCAGAAGGTGAGAAACAATCAGGTTTAATCACTCTGGATGGGAAGAACTCTTCATTTCCAGTTGTCGATGAAAGAGCCGCTTTTGGCAAGGCGGACGATAGCCGCTTGGTTATTGACGCATTCCTCGAGGAGTATATAATTAAAATAAAGAGCATATGCCAAATTTGTTGACAGAGGCGTCTTGCTGACGGGGCACCGAACGCTCTTGGTCAGAGGGAAGGCAGAAGAAAAACTTGCATTATTTTATGCGCAGCATCAAAATAGTGGTAGGAGAATAGCGAAAGTGAATCGGAACGGAGAAAGAAGGGGTTCGTTTGGTGTATGGTCCTAAGATTATTGAACATTTTCAAAACCCCCGCTGCGCAGGTAAGATTCCCGATGCCGATGGAGTGGCCACGATTGCAGAGGGGTGTGGGGACGTTTTTCGGTTTTACGTAAAAGTTCGTGACAACCGCCTGGAAAAGGTGCGTTATGAGGTCAAAGGATGCCCGGTGGCCATTGCGTGCTGTAGCATGACGGCCGTGCTTGCCGAAGGAAAGACTCTGGTCGAGGCAATGCAGATCACAAATCAGGTCGTAGAAAAGGCCTTGGGAGGGCTTCCACCTGAAAAAAAGCACTGTTCTAATCTGGCTGCAGATGCCCTCTACGAAGCCATACAGGATTACCTGTACAAGCGAGCCCTTGAAGGTAAAACATCACCTGCTAGGTCATCGGGGGATGACTGGCGGAACCTGTACCTGCAACGGGAGACCCCTGGTAGTAAGGGGAATTGGAGATGATCTACCTCGATCACGCCGCCACAACTCCCGTGCACCCGGAAGTAGCTGCCGTGGTGCAGGATGTGATGAGCAATTGTTTTGGAAATCCTTCGACCCTCCATGCGATCGGCAGAGAGGCCAGAGGCCTCTTGGATAAAGCCCGGCAGCAGGTGGCCGACCTCATCTGCGCCCGGCCGGAGGAGATCTTTTTTACGAGTGGGGGAACCGAGGCGGATTTCCTGGCTTTGTGGGGAGTGGTCTCCTCCCGCAAGGGGCGCGGCTCCCACATCATTACTTCATCCATTGAGCATCACGCCGTGCTCAACAACTGCGCTTACCTCGCCGAGCTGTTTGACTGCCGTGTTACTTATCTGCCGGTTGACGGAGCTGGAATGGTTGATCCCGATGATGTAAGGCGGGCGATCGAGAGGGAGACGGCGCTTATTTCCATCATGCATGCCAACAATGAGGTGGGTACCATTGAGCCGGTAGAGGAAATCGCCGCTATTGCCAGAGAAGAAGGGATACCCTTCCACGTAGATGCTGTGCAGACGGTAGGTCATCTTCCCATTGATGTGAACCGCCTGGGTGTCGACCTCCTTTCCCTTTCCGGCCACAAGTTTTACGGGCCAAAAGGGGTAGGAGCACTGTATGTGCGGCAGGGAACGCCATTCACCGCAGTGCTGCGCGGAGGTGGTCAGGAAAGGGGTTACCGCTCCGGTACTGAAAACATCCCCGGAATTGCCGGGCTAGGGCAGGCGGCAGATATTGCCCGGCGCGACCTGGAAGAAGAGACGCAGCGCCTGCAAAGGCTGCGGGACGCATTGATACAGGGGATCGAAGAGCGAATACCCGGGGCGCGGCTGAACGGGCACCGGACAAGGCGGCTGCCGCATAATGTCAATTTTTCCTTTCCCGATGTGGAAGGGGAGTCGTTAGTGTTAGGCTTGGATCTTCAGGGTATCGCGGTCTCCTCCGGTTCTGCCTGCAGTTCCGGCACCGGCGAGCCATCTCATGTGTTGCGGAGTCTCGGCCTGCCGGAATCTTACCTTAACGGTGCAGTTCGCATGACTCTAGGCAGAGCAAATACTGAAGAGGATGTCCCAGTTGTCATCGAAGCTCTAGAAGGCCTTGTCCGCAAGTTAGGCCGGCTTTTTTCCGCCTGAACCGGTCGTTTGAGGCGCTCGACCTTAATATAGAATGTCAGCAGTAAGCATGGTTAGCGAAATCGGGATCAGTCATGTTGTTGCAATTTATATTTCTTTATGAGAAAATAGGAATATAATAATAAGCGGTTGAAACATCCGCAGGAGGGCGGGATTATGAAAGAACGCGACAAATTCCTTGCACTGTTGGCGTTGTTTCTCGCGGCCTATTATATACCTTTTGGTCACCCGAGGGTAAGCAAAGCAGTTCTGGAAGGCTTTTTGATGCTTCAGGATTACGCACGGACTCATGTTCTCTTCTGCCTGGTGCCGGCCTTATTTATCGCCGGGGCGATTTCCCACTTCCTCTCTCAGCAGGCGGTAATGAAGTATTTCGGCGGAGGAGCCAAAAAGTGGCTGGCTTATCTCGTAGGGTCTGTTTCCGGAACTGTGCTGGCAGTTTGTTCCTGTACTGTACTCCCTCTTTTCGGGGGAATTTACAGACGTGGGGCGGGATTGGGTCCTGCCATCGCTTTTCTTTACTCAGGCCCTGCCATCAATATCCTGGCGATTGTGCTGACGGCCAGGGTACTGGGTTGGGAGTTAGGCCTGGCCAGGGCAGTGGGAGCGGTAGTCTTCGCCCTGGTGATCGGCCTGCTGATGGCCTTTATTTTCCGGAAGGAGGAAAGGGAGCGGGCGGAGAATTGCCGTCGAGCGGCGGCCGGTCTGCCGGAGGAAGAAAGAACCCCTGTCCAGACACTTCTGTACTTCCTGGTCATGATTTTTATCCTTATTTTTGCTGCCTGGAGCAGACCTGCAGAGGGCGAAGGATTCTGGCTGGCAGTTTTTCAGGTGAAGTGGTATCTCGTTGCCGGTTTGCTTGTCCTGCTGGGGTTGATGCTCTGGCGCTGGTTTAAGAAGGATGAGATTGTCTCTTGGATGGATGCCACCTGGTTTTTTACCAGGCAGATTATACCTCTGCTGTTCGCAGGTGTTTTCGTGGCAGGATTTCTCCTGGGGCGTCCCGGATTCGATAACGGAATTATTCCGTCAGCGTGGATTGCCGCTGTAGTGGGTGGCAATTCCCTGCAGGCGAACTTTTTAGCTGCCCTGGCCGGTGCCTTAATGTACTTTGCAACCCTGACCGAAGTGCCGATTCTTCAGGGATTGATAGGCTCGGGTATGGGGAAGGGCCCGGCTCTGACCCTGCTGCTGGCGGGTCCAGCTTTGAGTTTGCCCAGCATGCTGGTTATCATTCGTGTCATCGGATTGAAAAAGGGCTTGACTTATGCCGGCCTGGTCATCGTTATGGCTACGCTTACCGGCTGGCTTTATGGGATGTTTTTTTAAACGGCATCCCTTAAATGTGCTCTGTGGACGGCAAAAAACGGTTTGCACCTGGGTGGCGGGTTTTGTTTGATTCGACTGGCAATCGACAGATAATTGAGATATAAGTATGTCGAGAAAACTATTAAGGAGGAGGCAAAAAGAATGGAAATCAAGGTTTTGGGAACCGGGTGCGCTAAGTGTAAGAAGCTTGAGGAGATGGTGCGGGAAGTTGTGGGCGAGCTGGGGGTAGATGCTGATATCGTGAAGATCAGCGATCTCAATGAGATATTGGAGTACGATATCATGATGACCCCTGGTCTTGTTGTAAACGGTGAGGTTGTATGCTCGGGCAGAATACCGAAAAAAGAGGAGATCCGGAAGTGGCTGCAGCAAGAATAGGGATGCCGCTGGCCGGAGCTTAAAAGTCAGAAGAAGAGGGGTTCCTCTTCTGATGATTGTGGATTTTGGCAAAAAGGAGGCCTTGAAGAAATGGCGGTCAGGACCTGCCGTGTTTGTGCCCTCTCTCGGCCTGTAGAACCGAATGGGACCTGCTACTGTTACAAGTATCAGCGCATCATCAAGCCGCAGGACTGTGAATGGGATTGGGGGTGCCTCTACTTCACTGAGATAGTTCCAGATGAAGATCTCACCGCCTACCAGTATCTGCTTATTAAAGAAACAGAGCTGGCAACAAAGAAGTGACATTTGCCGACGTAGATTGTCCCGTGTGGACATACTGCGGCCGTTCGGTGTTGGAAGAGGGGGTGAAGAAATGAGAGGTGATATTTACGATCGGCGCGCCAGGATTGCCAAGGCTTTGGCTCATCCTCTGCGCTTGAAAATAATCGATCAGCTTGCCTCGGATCGAGAAAGGTGCGTCTGTGAGCTTGTGGAAGCTATCGGCTGCGACCAGCCGGTGATATCTAAACATCTGGCTGTTTTGAGGAATGCCGGGGTAGTTGCTTTCCGCCAGGAGGGCACCAGCGTCTACTACAGGCTGCGCACACCCTGTATCAAGAATTTTCTGGAGTGTATCGATCGTGTCATCAAAGAGGACCTGCAGGAGATTAAGAAGGAGATGGACGGGGTGTTCAGCTGTATCGACCTCGGATGATGCCTTAGATGTTGAGCAAATTATAGGTACATTAAAACAATGTCGTCAGGTGTTTTGACGAAATCGTTTTGAGTTTTGCCGATAGCTTTTTATCTGAGGGGCTAGTTGCCCTTCATTCTTTTTCTATATAGGGAAGGATGGTTTTGATGATCTTTTCAATCACCGCTAATTCTTTCGGCGAACATTTGTCGAGCAGGCTGAGCAATTCACAGTCTTTTTTGTTTTCACCGGCCTCGTAAGTAGAACCTGCTTCTTGAAGTCGATCACCGGTGGCCGTTTTTCCGAAAATCAAGTAATCCAGTGATAAATGCAGGCATCTGGCAATGTTGACCATGGCCGGTAGGCTCATCTGCCTCTCACCTCGTTCCAGTTGTCCGATATAGTAGTTTGAGAATCCTGTGAATTCAGCAAATTCTTCCCGGGAAAGGCCGAGCTTTTCTCTCTCCTCGCGTATCCTTTTCCCGATGGCTATATTATCTATCATTACTTTTTTTCTTTTCGTCATTTTGTAATACTCCCCACTTATTAACTTTACCGGAATTTGAGCATTACCTGAATCAGCAAACGGCATATATGAAGGGTTTGCCGTAAGCCAATCTCCGGCTGTGTCTTTCAGGATATTTGGGGGGCAAAAAATGATCCACCCGAAGTTTGCGTTTCCTGGGTTCTCTGAATGCAGTGACAGCAGGGAAGCAACGGTATTTCGGGTGGATTATAACAAGATTATCAAACATCTCCCTGTATTGGAAGATCATATTAGCCGATCAAGGAGTAGGGATAAAAAGCAGCACCATGAGAGCTATTACCAGAAAATTCGAAGCAGATAGCCAATAAATAAAATTTGCAATTTGCGTGTAATCCCTATAAAATACATCTGCGGCTATTTCTTCGGGGGTGCTGGGGATGAATGAGAAAGAAAAGATAGAGGCAGCCCGCAAAATTCTCAATAATGCTTACAGCTTAAACCTCAGCAAGGATGTCCTTCTGAGGATCAGCCGACTTATCGACAAATATGTTGTTGCCTACCATAAAAAAGAAAACAGGGTGAAGAAAGAGAAAAAACGAAGTAACGACAGCGGGCGATAGAGGGGGGGGCATAGGTAGGGCACTTCAGCGATGCCGTATCTACCTCTCTTCGCTTTGGAAAATGCCCGTGCTGAGATAACGCTCACCTCCATCTGGAAGAAACACCACGATCCGCTTGCCGGCTTTTCCGGACGATTGGCCACCTCCTTGGCGGCATAGGCCGCCGCACCAGATGAAATGCCGACCAGCAAGCCCAGCGTTCGGGCCAGAAAACGGCTGGTATTAAATGCTCCGGAGTTAGCGCTCCGGAAAATTTCTTTATAACCGAGTATTTTCTCCAAAATAACTCTGTTTCCTTTCGGAGTCTGCAGGCTGATGAAATTATACCCGCCCATATTTGATCACCCCCTTGACATCAGAATCTGAAACGGTACGATAAGAATAGTTAGATATCTAAACGATATAACGGTGGATGTGAGATGAAAATCGCTAACAGTGATTCCCTGGATTTCCTACTAGGGCAGGTCATCAGGCTGCACCGTGCCCGGGTTCATAAGCTGTTCGGGAAACTGGGGCTGTATCGAGGGCAGCCACCCATTCTTTTCATCCTGTGGGAAGAAGACGGGCGTACCCAAAAGGAGATAGCGGATAGGCTTCATTTAAAGCCGGCAACCATAACCGACGGACTAAAACGCATGGAAAAAGTCGGGTTGATTGAGAGGAGGCCCGATCCCGAAGACAGGCGGGTTACCCGCGTCTATCTGACCGATAAGGGAAGAGAATTGCAGGCACAGGTGGAAGAAAAACTGAGGATCCTCAACGAGGAGGCTTTTCGGGGGTTTACGCAGAACGAAAAGGTTCTGTTGCGCCGCTTTTTATTGCAAATTAAGGATAACCTTTTGCAAGCGATCGGTGAGGATGGCTCTTGCTGATTTTTTGATGGGAGGAGCAGATGTTGTTCGGGTTATTTAAATATCTGAAGCCTTACTGGATGGCGACGCTGCTGGCCCCTTTGTTTATGTTCGTAGAAGTTACCTCCGACCTGTTGCAACCTACCTTGATGGCCAGGATCGTTGATGAGGGTATTGCTAACGGAAATATGCCCTTTATCATCACCACCGGTCTTCAAATGGTAGGGATAGCTCTGATGGGTTTGTTGGGCGGGCTTGGTTGTATTGCTGCTTCGAGTTACGCCGGTGTCAACATGGGGACCGACTTGAGATCCGCCGTTTATAAAAAAATACAGCAGTTTTCCTTTGCGAACCTGGATAGATTTAAGGCCGCTTCTTTGATTACCAGACTGACTAATGATATCGTACAGGTGCAGATGGTTGTTCTCATGTCACTGCGAATGCTGGTCAGGGCGCCTCTCCTTTGTGTTGGAGGGCTTGTGATGGCTTTGAGTATCAACCCCCGACTGTCGTTGATATTCGGGATTACAATACCCTTGCTGATTGTTTCTCATGCTCTGATTATGAAAAAGAGTTTTCCTCTGTTTGCCATGGTCCAGCAAAAACTGGACAGGGTCAATGCGGTTATCAGGGAGAATCTCAGCGGAGTGCGGGTGGTGAAGGCGTTTGCCAGGATGGAACTGGAAAACGCCAGGTTCGGTACCGCCAATGAGGAATTGGCTGAGATAGCAATTAGGGCGTCAAGACTGATCGTGCTGATCATGCCTCTGATGATGCTGATCATGAATTTAAGTATTGTGGCTGTGATTTGGTTCGGGGGAATTCAAGTAAAAAGAGGAGATTTTCAGGTCGGGCAGGTAATGGCTTTTATCAACTACATGACGATCATTCTTTTTTCTTTGTTAATGGTCGGTTATATTTTGATGATGTTTTCACGAGCGAAAGCCTCTGCCGACCGGATCAATGAGGTGTTGGAAACCGAAGTGGATATTAAAGATGTTGCTGATGCTTCTGATGCTCCCATCAGGAATGGCAGCATTGTTTTTGAAAATGTCACCTTCAAGTACAAAGGGGATAGCGGCGAACCGGTATTGAAAAACGTATCTTTTTCCGTAGCTCCCGGAGAAAGGGTGGCTATTCTGGGGGAGACCGGTTCGGGCAAGTCGACGTTGGTCAATCTGATTCCGCGCCTTTATGATGTGACAGAGGGAAGGGTTTTGGTGGATGGAAGAGATGTGCGTAGCATCAAGCTGAAAACGTTGAGAGAGGGTATTGGTATTGTGCCTCAGGAATCAATGTTGTTTTCAGGTACTATCAAGGATAATCTTCGCTGGGGCAAAAAGGATGCTACAGATGATGAAGTGATCGCTGCTGCAAAGGCAGCCCAGGCGCACGATTTTATAATGAGCTTCAAGGATGGTTACGAAACCCACCTCGGGCAGCGCGGTGTGAACATATCCGGGGGGCAGAAACAACGACTTGCCATCGCCAGAGCACTGGTAAAAAGGCCTCCTGTGCTGATTCTTGATGACAGCACCAGCGCCGTAGATGCAGAAACTGAGGTCAAGATCCACCAGGCCCTCAGAATGTTTTTGCGGGATACTACGATGATCATCATTACCCAACGGATCAGTCCGATAGTGGATGCGGATAAGATCCTGCTCCTTGAGAGGGGGAAAATAGTAGCACAGGGTACCCATGAGGAACTGTTGAGAACCAGCCCTGTTTACCGGGATATCTGCAGATCTCAACTGGGGGAGGAGGAGGTAGAACTTGTCCGGTAACGGCACCGGAAGGCCGATGGGGCCTGTTGCGGGTTTCGGTCGTGGGCACCATCTTCAGGGGAGATTCGCAACCGCACCTAAAGTAAAAAATGCCCGAGAAACGTTGAAAAGGCTAGGGAAGTATCTGAAGCCTAAAAAAGCCGCTTTGGGTTTGGTGTTGATGATGGTTGCCCTGAGCGCCGCATTCAACCTGACAGGTCCCTTTTTGATCGGGAGAGCCATCGATGATTATATTATCCCCGGAGATATTCGTGGCCTGATCGGCATTTCAGTCTTGATGCTGGTGATATATATCCTGGGTGCTCTGAGCACCTGGCTGCAGAATCACATTATGGTCGGACTGGCGCAGGAAACCGTCCTGGAGATCAGGAAGGATCTCTTTAAAAAGCTTCAGGTTCTTCCGTTGAGTTTCTTTGATAGCAGGCCGCACGGTGATTTGATGAGCAGACTAACCAATGATGTTGAAAACATAAGCAATACTTTAAGCACGAGTGTTACGCAGTTCTTTTCCAGCGTTTTTACCTTTACCGGCACACTTGCGATGATGTTGTATCTCAGCCCTTTGTTAACCCTGTTTACAATGCTTATCGTCCCCGTCATGCTTTTCTGTACGGGGATGGTTGCCAGACGTACGCGCCTGCTTTTTGTGGATCAGCAAAAGGAGTTAGGTCATCTGAACGGCTTTATCGAGGAGACCATCTCAGGCCAGAAAGTTGTGAAGCTGTTCTCTCGTGAAGAGGATAATATTCTGGAATTTGAAAAGTGTAATCAGCGCTTAAAGGCCGTGTCCGTTCGTGCCCAGATTTTTTCAGGGATTATGCCTCCCTTGATGAACCTTCTGAACAATATCGGCTTTGCCATAGTCGCAGGTGTGGGAGGATATCTTGCGGTCAGAAACATCATCACCGTAGGTGTTATAGCCAGTTTTTTAAATTATTCCAGGCAGTTCTCCAGGCCGCTGAATGAGATGGCCAACCAGTTTAACATGATCCAGGTAGCTCTGGCAGGTGCCGAAAGGGTTTTTGAGGTGATGGACGAGGAGCCTGAGCCGGCAGATGAGCCGGATGCGGTTGTCCTCAATGAGGTGGCAGGAGCGGTAAAGTTTCAAGATGTCTTTTTCGGCTACCGAAAGGATTCACCTGTTGTGAAAAATATCAATCTGGATGTTCGTCCTGGACAGACGATCGCCCTGGTAGGCCCCACCGGTGCCGGCAAGACGACGATAGTAAACCTGCTTTGCCGCTTCTACGATGTTGACAGGGGTAAAATCACTATCGATGGCAGAGATATCCGGCAAATTCGGAGAAACAGCCTGCGCTCCGCACTGGGTATAGTTTTGCAGAATACCTTCCTCTTCTCAGAATCGGTACGGAATAATATCCGCTACGGAAGACTGGATGCTACCGATGAGGAGGTTGAAAGAGCTGCCAGATTGGCCAACGCCGATCATTTTATCCGCCGTCTTCCTCAAGGCTATGATACAATATTAACCGAAAACGGTTCGAACCTGAGCCAGGGTCAAAGGCAGTTGCTTGCCATTGCCAGGGCTATTCTGGCCGATCCTGCAATTCTCGTGCTGGATGAGGCAACCAGCAACGTGGATACCCGTACTGAGTATTATCTCCGGCAGGCCATGCTGACGCTGATGAAAGGGCGCACGAGCTTTGTCATCGCTCACCGTTTAAGTACCGTTAGAAACGCCGACCTGATTCTTGTTGTCAACGGAGGGGAAATCGTCGAAAGGGGGACTCATGAGGAATTGCTGAAACGGAAAGGAGTCTACTACCAACTTTATTCCAGTCAGTTTAAGCGGGTATCATAGCCGGATTTGTGGTGCAGTTGCTCTGGGAGGTACCTGACAGGCGGTTTCTTGTGTTAAGATAAGAGATGCAAAGAGAAGCAGCAGAGAAAGGATATGACCTTGAGGTAAAAATGGAAAAGAGGAGAGGGTTTATGTACATCGATAACGTCAAAAATATCCGAGCGGTGCAAGTGACGGCTCCGGGAGCCAGAAGTGTGGTTAAGCAGGTTCTGGTCGGACCTGTTCAGGGTTGGGAAGGCTGGGTTATGCGCCTCTTCACGTTGGCCGCAAACGGCAATACTCCCCGCCATTCCCATCCATGGCCGCATATCAACTACGTGGTGAAGGGCTCGGGTATCCTGTTCCTGGACGGCAAGGAACACGATCTAGAGGAGGGGTCTGTGGCCTTTATCCCCGGTGGGAAGGAGCATCAGTTTATCAACGGCGGGGAACAGGAATTTGTTATTATCTGTATAGTGCCAGAAGAAGGGGAAGTGTAGTTTTTATTAACCGGACACGTTCGGTAATGGCCTGACGGGATCACTCCGCTGGCCCTCCTACCGGAAACAAGCGGTGGGTGGTAAACACCGTGTTTCGGTTGGGGAATAGCATTAAAGCCTTAACAACTTCTTGGCATTATCTCCCAGGATCATGGCGATTTCTGTTTTGTTTAAACCTATGGATTTAATCAACGAAATTTCGCTTTTCTGATGGCCCCAGGGGGAATCCGAACCAAAGAGGATCTTTTGAACGCCGTGCCCTCTGATGATCCGTTTTGTGGTTTCCGGCCCTAAATCCGTGATGGAGTATGATGTGTCGAAGTATATATCCCGTCCTAATAAATACTCTTCGACCTCGTCCCAGTAGTCGTAACCACCCATGTGGGCGGCGATAATACAGGCGCCGGGGAAGGCGTCCAGAACTTTTTTCAGGCGGGAAGGGGGGCAGTGGCAGGGGTCCGGAAGCCCGACGTCGATCCCCGCATGAAAGAGCACGATCATACCCTGCTTGAAGAGCTCTTCGTAGATGGGGAAGACTCCCGGGTCATCAACATAGTAATCCTGGTAATCGGGATGAAATTTGACCCCTTTGATGCCGGCAGAAGCCAGCCACTTGATTTCCTCTTGCCAGTCGGGATAGTCCGGGTGAATGGTGCCGAAGGTAATAATGTTTTGATCCTGAACCCCGGCCGCCCAGCGGTTGATGGTAGCGGTTTGGGATGGCTTCGTCGCCACCGGCTGGAGCACACTGATGTCGACTCCGGAATCCCTCATCGACCTTTTGAGGGCCTTAATGGTGCCGTCGGTATAAGCAGGTATGCCTGCCTTTTGAGCAAGGAGGGGGATTGCTCTCGGCGCCAGCTCGTCCGGAAAGCAGTGGGTGTGGACGTCAATGATCATCTTGTTCTGACTTACCTCCCGATTTGTCGAAAAAAGCTTTATAAATTGAATCCAATTTACTCGGGCAGGAATCTCCGGCACTATCTAGAATTAAATAAAAAAATGTGCTATGATGCTATTATAGCAGAACACCGGGTATTTTCCAGGATTCAGATCATAGAGATTAATTAGGGATCGGTTTATAGCCTGCCTTGGAAGATATCCCCTACAATAAAATAATTCGCAAGGAAGGGTGATCGATGGTAGAACGGAAGGATGGAAGCTCTTTATTTTTTTGTCCGGATAGCTCATCAGGGAAAACGGAAGGTCCGGCCGTAATTTGCGGTCGGAGTGCAGGGAGGTTGGGTTTATGCCGATAACGGAGATGCTTTCTCGCAATGCCAGGATGTACCCCGAAGAAACCGCTTTGATAGAGCGGGATCCGGCTCTGGGCAGGCGGAGGGAGATCACCTGGCTGGAGTTTGAAAACATGGCCAACAAGATCGCCGGTGCTCTGCTGGAACGCGGCATCGGGCAGGGGGATAAGGTCGCCATCCTGTTGATGAACTGCCTGGAGTGGCTTCCTATTTACTTTGGCATTCTGAAGACGGGTGCCCTGGCGGTTCCCCTGAATTTTCGCTATACTTCGGAAGAGATCAAAAGGTGCCTCGCCATCGTCGAGGCGCGGGCGCTGTTTTATGAGTCTCAGTTTACGGAAAGGATCGCAGCGATTAAAGATGATCTGAACTGTGTTGATTACTATATTTATGTAGGTGAGGACTGCCCTCAAGGGGCGGAGAGCTTTTCGGAAATCCTCGCTCAGCTTCCCCCTGACGACCCCGGCATCGCGCTGGCCGACACCGATGATGCCGCCCTCTACTTTACGTCAGGCACCACCGGAGCTCCCAAGCCGATCTTGCTGACACACGCCAACCTGGTTTCGGCGTGCATCACCGAAAACCGCCACCACCTGCAACAGCATGAGGACAACTTCCTGTGCATTCCCCCGCTCTACCATACCGGGGCGAAAATGCACTGGTTCGGAAGCCTCATCGTCGGTTCAAAGGCCGTTATTCTGCGCGGGGTGAAGCCCCACTGGATACTGGAGGCGGTATCGGAAGAAAGAGTGACCATCGTCTGGCTTTTGGTGCCGTGGGCACAGGACATACTCGATGCCATTGAAAGCGGTGAAGTGAACCTGAAGGACTATCACCTTGATCAGTGGCGGCTGATGCACATCGGCGCCCAGCCCGTGCCTCCGAGCCTGATCATCAGGTGGAAGAAGTATTTCCCCAACCACATGTACGACACCAATTACGGCCTGAGCGAATCCACAGGGCCGGGATGTGTGCACCTGGGAATAGAAAACATCCATAAGGTCGGGGCTATCGGGAGGCCGGGTTTCAACTGGGAGGCCATGATCGTCGATGAAGAGGGCAGGCCTGTTCCCGTCGGTAAGGTAGGCGAACTCATCGTCAGGGGGCCGGGGGTCATGAAGGGGTATTACAACAACCCGGAGGCCACCCGCAAGGTGTTGAAGGACGGATGGCTTTATACCGGTGATATGGCGCGCCAGGACCGGGACGGCTTTATTTACCTGGTCGACCGGAAGAAGGATATCGTCATCGTCGGGGGAGAGAATATCTTTCCGGTGGAGATAGAGGAATTCCTCAGAAGGCACGACGACATCAGGGATGCGGCCGTCATCGGTATGCCCGACCGGCGGTTGGGGGAGGTTCCCGTAGCCATTGTGGAACCCAAGCCCGGAAGAATGCTGACCGAGGAGATGGTGATGGAGTTCTGCCAGGCCCTACCCAGGTACAAGAGGCCGCGGCGGGTCTTTTTCGACAAGGTGCCGCGCAACCCTACTGGTAAGATCGAAAAGCCGAAGCTGCGCGAAAAGTACTGTGCGAAAAGTGTTGCCCAGGTTGTATAGGATGTGCCGCTGCCGGTGAAGTGAAACTGGAGACTGCACCCCGGGAAAGTAGCCGGGGTGTTTTTATTTAATGCAATTCAAGTTGGTTGATCTGTATCTACCTCAGTGCCCGGCAACGGTCCTCAGCTATCTAGTTAACCCGACATATCCGTCCATCCGATAAACGGGGATACGCCGATTATGCCGGGTTACTTCTCAAAGTGCGAGCTAGCCTTGCGGCTCCAGCTCTGGAGATTGATAACGCCGGATTTTATGAAGTGGTAAATGAACAGAAATTTGGGTAATCAGAAGGAATTCAGGAATATCATGTTATAAATAGTAATTAATTTTTTAGATAATTAATAAGGTTTGAGGAGGGGCAATCGGCAATCTTCCTCTGAGCCCGCTGTTTGTATTATCCTTACCGTTTTTACATTTTGGAGAAAAGAATAAATTTTTTATGGGTGATCGACGGCTTACACGGTTTGCCCTTTTTCTGAAAGACGCAATCGGGATACCATGTTCCATCTATGACAGCAACGGCTGTTTGCATTTGACCGCCGGACGGCTCTTATGGAGGCATTTAATAATGCAATTATCCGCAATGAGTATCAAGCGAAAATCCTTGCACCGTTTTTGTGTGAACGATCTACCCGCCGAAAGAGTCTTCACCATTTCCGATAAAGACATCCCCGGGGGCGGTACCGTACCGAAAAGTGTTCCTGTATCCCTGAACCGGCTGCATCGGGAAATACACTACCCCGAGGATGTGAAGCGTACAAGTCGAACGCCAAGGCCACCTCCTTTTTAAGCCCGGCTGTTACAGAGACCGAATCTGTCGGGACCTCAGCTTTCTGAAAGAAGTTGTGATGCTGTTCTCAACGACACTTCTGTGAAAGGAGGCAAAGGTCGCTCTACAGGGCTAAGGTTTACCAGGAATAGGAGCGATCGGCAGCATGCTGGGAAAACTTACAGGTAGTTTGCGAATCAAAATAACTGTTGTGTTCGGTTTGATTATTCTGATCGCGTGCCTGGTTCTGACGTTTTTGAGCGAAAACCGAGCCGGGACTGCTCTAGAGGGCGAAGCTAGACAAGCCATGCTCGGGTTGAGCAAGCAGGCCGCTGAGACCCAGGACAGCCGGATCCAGGCGCGCATCTACACTGTAGAAAGCCTAGCCAATAGGAATGTCATCCGCGGTCAGTCCGGTGACCGGGAGGCAACCATGGAAGAAAAACTGCAGACTTTAATTGACGAAAAAGAAAGGGCAGAAAGCCTTGGATTCAAGCAGTTCGGAATTGCAGACCGAGAAGGAAAGGCAGTCTTTTTCGATGGTCGCACGGCCAATGTGGCAGACCGGGATTACTTTCGGAAGGCCCTGGGGGGAAAGACCGCCGTCTCCAGCACAATTGTAAGCAGGATTGATAATACCGTTGTATTCGCCTTTGCCACGCCGATACACCACTATGCCACCAACGAGATAACAGGCGTACTGATCGGTCTGGTGGATGCCAGGAGCTTTAGCGAACTCGTCGGGAACATCACCTACGGCCGCACAGGGTATGCTTTTGCTGTAGACAGCACCGGAAAGACCATAGCGCACAAAGACATCGAGAGGATTATAGGTCAGGAAAACATCGTAAGTCAGGCCGAAGCGGATTCATCGCTCGCTTCCCTTGCAGCGGTTGTCTCCAGAATGGCCAAAGGAGAGGAAGGCATTTCTACCTATACCTTCCAGGGCCAGGAATGGATCATGGCCTATGCTCCAGTTCAGAGCACCGGCTGGTCACTAGGGGTCACCGCTCCTGCGGCGGAAGTGCTGGAAAAGGCGGCCCAACTTAAGGATTCCATGTTGATTCTGTCTGGCATAATAATAATTACTGCTCTGATCCTGACTTTTGTAATGGCGAGAACCATTGCCAATCCGTTGATCGCAGCAAAAGAACATCTCGGACTCATAGCCGGTGGTGACTTCACCCATCCGGTGCCGGAGAAGTTCCTTCGCATGAAGGACGAGACCGGTGAACTGGCCAGGGCCTTGGACCAGTTGCAGGCCGACATCAAACCGCTGCTCTCAGGTCTCAGAGAAAACGCCAAAGCGCTGGCAAGCAGTTCTGAAAATTTGAGTGCGGCTTCGGAAGAGATCGGTTCCGCCTCCAATGAAGTGGCCAAGGCAATTGAACAGGTGGCCGCAGGGACAACAGAACAGGCCGACAACCTGCAGGAGATCCTCAAGCTCATGGAAAATATGACATCCAACCTGGAAAAGGTTCAAAGAGAGCTGGGCAATGTCAAAGCCAGCAGTGAAGAAAACTCCAAACTGGCCGAGGTTGGGAAAAAAGAGCTGGACATCCTGGTGGTCTCCATCAAAGGTGTGCAAGAAGCCTTTAGATTGGTTACGGAGAAGCTGGCCGGGCTGAGCGGGGCCGTAAAGCAGGTAGGTGAGATCCTGGAGGTTATCAACGGTATAGCCAACCAGACGAACCTTTTAGCTTTAAACGCGGCCATCGAGGCGGCGCGGGCGGGGGACGCCGGCCGCGGCTTTGCTGTGGTGGCTGAAGAAGTCCGCAAGCTGGCCGAACAGTCCCGCGCCTCTTCGGAAAGAATAAAGGAGCTGCTCAACGCCATAGCGGCGGAGACCGAGGAAGTAGTAAACACCTCCGGGGAAGTGGACAAGCAGGTGGTGGCGCAGCTGGAGAATGTAGAAAACACGGTTAAGGCCTTTGACGACATTCTTGAATCGGTGGCTGCGATAGGGCCGGCAATCGAAGAAACCTACCGCCATATGGACGACACCGTCAAGGCGAAGGACGTGGTGCTCAACCGGGTAAAGAACATCAGTGCAGTAGCGCAGGATGCTTCGGCATCGGCCCAACAGATATCGGCATCGGCGGAAGAACTCTCGTCCTCCACCGAAGAGGTAGCTGCCGGCGCCCAAGAGGTGCTGGGGGTAGCCAGGAACCTGGAGAAGCAGGTGGAGCGGTTCAAGGTGTAAACCCGCTTTCTCATGGGCAGGTTGAATTGGTGTTGCGCCGTAATCAGCCTGCTTTAACGCTGGAGGTAAGGCCGGTTCCTCGATTTGGGGAGCCGGTTTTTTAATGCAGGAAGTTCCACACGCCTTCCGGTGTCCCTTCCTACCCGATTATCCCGGACTCCGGCCGAGCCGGCAGGAAACTGTTGGCGAGCCTGCAGTCGTAAATAAGGTGATGCAACACCGAGAGAGGGGCTTCTTGAATTATTCGGAAGAATTATTAAAGAGGGAATTCCTTGGACGTGATAAAAGTTTCTTGCAGGAAAAATACTCTCTTTGTCGAACTTAACAAATGAAGCACTTTTTGATACGTCAGGAAGTGAATACCATCATCAGGGAATGATCCGGCATTCCGAACATCAATATAGGGTGCAACTTGTAGACATGTCGGGAAACGTATCAGCGACAGGAGTGTTCCTCCTGTCTTTTTAATATAACGCCATTTTTAGACAAATAGTGCGGCAGGTGTTTCCTTTGAGTTTCCTTCCTTGCCCGCAGGGCCTCGTTCTCAGCCGCTATGAAACACGATTTCGCGCCGGCGCAGACGGCGTTATCCTTCCATCCTACAAGGGTTCCACCTTCCGCGGCGGATTTGCCGGGACCTTTCGGCGCCTCGTCTGCTCAGACGGCACCGGTGAGTGCAAAAAGTGCCGTTTAAAACACGGCTGTCCATATCCTCTGGTCTTCGAGAGCGAGCCGCCGCCTGACTCGGAAGTCCTGCGCAGCTTTGATGCCGTTCCCCGGCCCTTTGTCCTGGAACCTCCGCCGGATGAGAAAACCTGCTACAGCCCGGGCGAGGCCTTTGACTTTACCCTGCTCCTCTTTGGAAAGGCGAGAAACCTTCTGCCCTATTTCGTCGTAACCCTTGAGGAGTTTACACACCGGGGCATCGGCAAGGGGCGCAGGCCGTTTTTCCTGGAGGAAATAGTCGCAGTTAATCCCCTTACAGGTGTGGCCGCCGTTATCTATCGACGGGAAGACCGGATTGTCAGACCTCGCGATCTATCTGTTACCGCCGAAGACATCTGGAACAGGGCTGCCGGGTATCCGGTAGACGGTCTGCAGAAAATTGAGATTAACTTCTGCACACCAACCCGAATCACCCATCAAGGCGCAACAATCCACACCCCGGAGTTTCATACCATCATCCGCAATCTGCTTCGCCGCGTTTCATCCCTCTGCTATTTCTACCACGGCTTTCTCTATGAGGCAGAATTCCCCGAGATCATCCGGCGCGCCTGTGAGGTGCACCTCGTCCGGGACAAAACCTCCTGGGTCACCATCGGGCGCTACTCGTCCCGCCAGGGGCGACGGATCCCCCTGGAAGGTTTCGTAGGGCGGGTGGTCTACGAAGGGCCGCTTGCGGAATTCCTTCCCCTGCTCCTGCTGGGCGAACTGATCCACGTGGGCAAGGGGACGGTCTTCGGTCAGGGGAAATTTGCTCTGCGAATTCTTGCGGAGTAACTTTCAGACTGAACACTGGCTGCAGTGTGCTCTGATACACTGAAGCTGGAATACAGAAACTTGGCTGCAATTGCAGTAGACATCGATGTGGTAGGCATTGATCCCTTCATCCGATAATCACCGATCAATCGACCGCACACTGCAGAGAATCTCATGTCACCCAAAGAAGTTTAAGTAAGGGGTAAGAAAACGTGTCGGGAAGGCAGCAACTGGAGCGCATCATGGAAATCGACCGCCAGGTGCGGGCAAAGCTCTATCCCAACGCCCGGAGCCTGGCCCGTGAGCTGGAGGTAAGCGAGCGCACAATTTATCAGGACCGGCAGTTTCTGCTGGATCGGCTGGGCGCCCCCCTGGCTTATGACCGGCAGCGCGGCGGCTGGTACTACACCGATCCCACCTGGGTGCTGCCTTCGGTGCTGATGACCCAGGGAGAGCTTTTAGCTTTCTTCCTGAGCGTGGAGGCGGCACGCCGCTGCCTGGGCACCCCCTTTGAGGCCGCTCTGCGCTCTGCCGTGAAGAAGATCACAGCCAGCCTGAAGGCTCCGGTAGAGGTGAATTTGGAGGAGTTGCGGAAAAGCTTTACCTTTGCCTCGTATCCGAATGTGGGAGTACCGGAGGAATTTCTCCTCGACCTGCAGCGAGCCGTTCAGGAGCAACATCAAGTGAAGATCCACTACTACACCGCGAGCCGGGGCTGCTGGCAGGAACGGGTCGTCGACCCATATCACCTTTACAACCGCAGCGGTGACTGGTACCTGATCGCTTTTGACCACCTGCGTTCTGCCTACCGCATTTTCCATACCGGGCGCGTCGACCGGTGGGAGGTTTTGAAATCCGGATTTACCCGTGACCCCGATTTTCACCTCGAGGAGTGGATGGGACAGGCCTTTCAGATAGAACGCGGTGAGGAACCGGTGGAAGTGGCTGTCAGATTCGACGCCTACCAGGCGCGCTACATCCGGGAGCGGCGCTGGCACCCTACCCAGACGGTTGAGGAGCTGCCGGACGGCGGTTTGATCCTGCGCTTCCGGACCGGCGGCCTGGCCGAGGTCAAGCGGTGGGTGATGGGGTACGGCAGCCACGCCGAGGTGCTGGCCCCGCAGAGCCTACGGGAAGAAGTGGCCGCAGAGGCGGGGGAGGTTGTGAAACTGTATAGAGGGAGCCCCGAGATGTAGATAACCGTTTAAAGCACAAATGGAGAGCGCTTCGCTGCCGGCAATAAAGGGGGTTGTTACGGTGCCAGGCGTTTTTGAGCCCGGCTATCAGCACCTTTTGTGGAGTAGAGGAGGGCATTCGAATGCCTTTGTCCGTATTGGTTACTAACCAGCCACCCGAAACAGATGAAAATGTCCCTGAGTCTGTGATGAATCTTTTTCAGTCCTATACTCGGGTAAAGTATGGAGAAATGCTGATTCCTTTCCGACACCAAGCTGAAGTCTTTCGTCGGGTACTGTCAGATCAGGAGGTATTCCTGGTGGCGGGGACGGCTGCGGGAAAGACTCTGGCCATCGCCGTACCCCTGTTCCATAAGCTGCTGGAAGGAAGGATTCGCAAGGTTTTGCTGATGTACCCTACGATAGCCTTAATGGAAGACCAGCGCCGGGTGATGGAAACTTTGGCCGAAATCACCGGCTTACAGATAGGCCAGTTGCATGGCGAGATGTCTCGCACGCAACTGATGGCGGCGTTGAATAAACCGGTTATCCTGGCTACCCCTGACGAGGTCTACTGGTTTTTTCGTAAGAACGCTAAATATAGCGGTCTGCTCATCTACGGCCTTGCATTGGTAGACGAGTTCGTTTTAGACGAAGCACACCTGTTTAATGGCCTGATGCTGCGAAATTTGATGCATCTCAAGCAAAGAATATGTCTGCTCGGTGAGAGGCTTAACAAGCATCCGCGCTGGCACATCCTCACCGCAACGCCTACGCCAGAATTGCGTCGTCTTACGAACGGGGTAGAGGTGCGGGGTCTGTCCAAGTGCAGCGATGTAGAGGTGACATTCCTTGAACCGGCGATAAGCTACGAAGAGCGCCGTGACCGACTAATCGGCACTGTTGAATCTGCCTTGGCCGACGGGGCACAGAAGGTTCTTTTGGTTTTCAACTCCGCAGACTTGGCTCACCGGGTCTTTGAAGGCATCAAAGGCAAATCCCTACCTGACCTGTCACCCGATCTGCAGATGCGTTTTGGACGCATCCCCTGGGGCAAATTCAAAGGCTGGCTGGAGCAGGAAGGGATGGCGATGGAAACCGTGGGGGAGATAGAGGAGTGGCTAAAGCGAGAAGGGCCGTATTACCTGAAGGACCTGGAGGGAGGAACTCGCGTTTGCCTATCCATTGAGACATTGGCCGCCAGGGTAGCACGGTTGCTGGAATGCCATACCTACAGTCTTAAACGTCTCCTCTACTCTCTGAACCGGGGTGGAGAGCAGCACCTGATTGAAGCCATGAAATGGCAATTAAGGGGAAAAGGGAAGTTATCCCGGTTACTATGGAATGAGATTAGACCGATGTTAAGTCAGGAATCGGATATCAAAGCCGTCATTGAGGCATTGAACGAATACGTAAGGATTATTCAGTCCGGTCTGGAACACCTTTGGACGGAGGACTCACTGGAGGTAACCGCTCCGGCTTTCGGAGAGATAACAGAGTCTCTCCAAAAGGCAGGCGCCAGTCCTGAATTGGCCGAAGCGATTACCAACCATCTGAAATACACCGTGAATCTTCCGGAACAAAGTGCAGTTGGGCTCAGGATATCCCCCGGTGAGTTGGCCGAACGGCGTGTCGCCCTTTCTTGGCTGGACTGGCTGGTTGTGGATCCCCCTCGGAGGCAGGCATTGATTGAGCGTATACATCAGGCTTTGGCGGCTAAGGAACTGGAGATTGAGGCGCGCCACATTGCTGCGTGGGGCGACAAAAATGTACCTGTAGTAATCTACACCGGTAAAATGACCCGCATAGAACGCGAGGGGCTGTTAGATGCCTTTAGCAAGCTTCACAGAGCAGTGCTGATATCCACGCCGGCCGTTGAAGTCGGAGTGGATTTTGCCGCTGATGTCCTTATTACTGAGCAATGCGACGGCAACAGTTTCTTGCAGCGCTTCGGACGGGTGGGGCGCCGTTCGGGTATCCAGGGCAGAGTATTCGTTTTGCTGAGAGATGGTGAAACTTATGTGAACTTGTTTCAGCGCCTTTGGACACCGATGAGCAGGAATGAGTTCTCTGCCCTTATTGCCGATCCTGCAAATGGTCTCTTTCCGACCCGCCTTTACGCCGAAGGCTCGGCTTTCTTAGACGCTACCCACTGGATGGTCAACGCCCAATTGGGCGAGATTGGTGAATGGCTCAATCGAGCCATGTTTGACAATGAAGTGGGTACTTTAGGCCGGAAGTTGCGGGAAGCAAATCTGTCTTTTGTTTATGGCCTGCGGGGGACGCTTCCAGAAGTCGTTCTCCAGGGGGGCATAGGGGGGGACCCCTTCCATATTCTGTGCAAAGTAAACAACGATCGACTTTTGCCCGGCGATTCACCTTTTGAAATGGCCCGGGCTGAGATGTGGTACTTGGAGTATTTATGGAAGAAACCGGAATGGAAGGCTATTACTGTAGACACAAAAGCGACGCTGGAGTCAAGTCAGGTACTCTTCTGGTGGCAAGACGGGCAGTGGCACATGCAGGCTGGTTATGGTATTGCCGCGGATTACGTGAGGTTATTTCTCGGCGAGCCGGTCAGCAAAGGGCGACCCGTTGGAGTTCTTTTAAAAGCATTGGAGGAGCAAATTAGGCATGATTTAGAAGGATTTCTCTCGAAGATGCGCCATGAGGCGTCCAAGCCGCTTCCTCAACTTCTACTTAGGATAGGAAAGGCATTGCCCTTGTTCTTCGAGCCTTACTCCCGCCTTGTCCTCGGGCAGGGTGACGTGCATCTTCTGCGGGTGGATGAGGATGGTATCAGTGAACCGGTGGAGGACCAACTCGGCAACCCGTTAGTACTGCCCGACCAAACCTGGTTAATTATGTTCGGCTATACCATGGAGGAAGCGGGTGAATTGCTAAAGAAAGCCTCGGTCTTTGATTTGGAAGAGATCATATACGAGTGGAACACACTTCAGATGCCGGGAAGCCTTGGTCCCGTACTTCTCGAACGGGTAGCGGGGGCATGTTTTTGTGTCTATCGGAGGCTGGTAGAATATGCTAATAGACAAGTATAAGGCTGCTTTAGGCAAGTCAACCGGCCGGCAAACCCTTTACGACCACTCTTTGTCCTGCGTGGAGGTGGCCCTACGGGTGGCCCGGATGGTCGGGGAGGCTCCGGGGCCCAGGCTTGACCGTCTAATCTTTGCAACATTTGTACACGATGTGGGAAAACTCGACCCGGATTTCCAGGCTCTGTTGAATGCTGCTGCCAATGACCAACCCTTACCCGCTAAAAGGGTCAAGCACGAAGCCAGCACCTTTGACTACGATTGTCCTTGCTTGGTGGAAGAGAGCAAAGAAGCCATACGGCAGGAACTGCTGGGAGCTTGTGGCTATGATCTTGACCTGGCGAACCTGGAAGGTGCTGCTATGGATCACATCTGGGCCTTTGCGGTGACCCACCACGGGTTTTTTCATGTTTCCTATGAGCGAGACAAGACTGGCACCCTGCGACCTCTCATCCGCCGTCAATGGACTTCCTTCTATCCTAACGAGGAGCGGCGAATCACGCTGGTGGACCTGCTCTTTACCTATCATCCTCTAGGCGGTCTGGTGATGATTGGCGATCTTATAGCTTCGTATTGCCACGAGCGGGGACAGGACTACCGGCCTTTTTTTAAGCGGGCATCTAGAATTGAGGAGGTGTTTGCTTACCTTACCGAAAATGCCGACGAGATCGAAGCGGGGCTCAAACGCTATGACCCCAGAAATTACGGACTAAAGGAAACCCTGATGCTGATAGGGGGAGGACTTCGATGAACGGAAATCTTTTTACATTCGTTGTTCAAGCAGCAGAGGAAACCTTGAATAGTTGGAGTTTAGGCAATGCTGTCGACAGCCATGCTGTGGCGTCTCTGGTAGCCGATGGCGCCGCTTATTGGGAGCGGAACTTCTCAGACGGCTCTCATCTGGCCGTGATCCGCCTCTATTCCCCCGTGGTGCGGCGGGAGGAGGTTTTCCTGGGCAACGTGCTGCTTAACGATTTCTTGAGCAAGGCTTTAATTCGGGCAGTAGAGCGAAATGGTCTGGGCCGCATTAGGCTTTTGGCCAACGATCTGGAAAGCTACTACTATCTCTATCACGGAAAGGTAGCTCTAAACAAAATAGCTGAATGCTTCCGTCAAGAGATCCGCGATAGCCTGTCTGACCTTTACTTTGGCGATGAGGATCCGTCCCGTGGCATTTACGGTGATATTGGGAGGATGTTTACTTTTATAAAGAATGAATTTGAACCATTTCCGGTGTATTCTGTTCCAAATTTCTTCGCTAAGCAGTTAGAGCAAAGGATCAGGAGACAGATTCAAAAACTTCTTTCAGAGGAGGACTTTGATAGCAATGTTCGCACGGCAATGGCTGCCCTTTCATTTTTCTACGGTCAGACCAGCGGTGGATCGGGTGACGCACAGAGCTTTGCCATGTTTCTGTACAGACTTATCTTTGAGTACAAAGTTTTACCCGCCGAGGCAGTTGGCAGGGTCTTTGGCATCAAGGACGTCACCAAGAAAGAAATCAAAGAGAAAATAACCGCAGGTATGTTTTCCAGAGAAGATCTGCGAAATCTGCTTAAAAAATTGCTTGACTATTTTCAAACAGAGATTGAACGAGGCAATGATAAATGGTTACTGGGATTTATCCGGAAAGACAGAAAATTGATAGAAATATCACCAGAAGATTTTGTGAACGAAGTTTTGACAGGTGTTCAAATAGGCTATACGTCGCCTGCTAGACCAGTAGTAGTCGAAGGTGAGGTGGGTTGTCGTCTATGTGGAGTTCGCTTTCCCAGGGTACGAGATAAGTTCATTACCATCGGTGTGAATGTCTTCCGTTTCCACAATGAGAGTGCTAAAAAAACCGATCGAAAAAAAGATCCCAACATGTGTGCAAAATGCGCCCTGTCGGCCTATTTGCAGCAGAGGGTGGTAGGTTCTGAACCAGTTCAGGTGGGTCGTAATAAATTCCCCCAACTTCCTCGTCTCTACAACATCCTTTTCCACTACGGACGTCACGACGAGGCAGATGCCCGGCGGCTTGCGGCCGTGATTGATTATTTGTTTGAGCGAATCGGAACTTTCCAGCAAAGAGCCCGCGAAGATAAGAAAAAGTTCTCGGTGGAATATCTACGGGAGGAATTGGCCCGGTTGGAAAATGAGAGCCGGGACACGGATCCCTCTTCGGCAGGGGGGATTCCCAGTCCCGAGGAAGCGTTTGCTTTGCTGATTGCAGATGATACTGTGGCTCCCGGGTTGGAGACCTTAAACTGTATGCGGACCGATTTAAAGGCTCAGGTACTGCCGCTTGGAGTAGGCGATTACCGCCTCTTGGCCTTTGTTTTACCGCAACTCCAGCCGGGCAAGGATGAAACCCTGGACTTCGTTCAGCGGCGTTTCTCAAAGAGCCGTCTCGCTGCTTTCACCCTACTGGCCCTCTTACGTAAGCTATGCGGCTGCGATGGGCCTTATTACTTCCAATCGGTACCAACTCTAGCCCCTGGTGGGTTTAACACCAATACCTTCTATGTCCATGGTAGGGCAGAAAACGCCGACGAGGTTATCCGGCACTTCAGCGCTATCGTCAACTTCGCCCGACGAGTAGTCCAAAAGCAGGATGGCCATTCGCTTCTGACCGACTGGATTCTTCTGGCCGAACAGCTTGAAGAAGATCCGCTGGGTACTTTTTCGAAAATCTTAAGGAATTCGCCATTGCGAGCCTGCGACGATTTAGGCAAAGCCAAATACAGGCGCCTTTCCAATGAGTTTGTGAAAGGAATGGGGGTGGTTGAGGGAACGGAGTACCTGAAATTCATGGCTCAGCTTAAACAATTATAATTCCAGCCAACTGTTAGCTGGTTTTAGCAAATCGAAGGGGTGGAACTATGCCGAAAAAGGTAAACTCTAAAGAATTGGATGAGTTTTGCCAGCTTCTCTTCCGCACTTTAGATCGTTTAGGTGGAAAGCGAGAAAGGGATCTATTGCCTCTTTTCCTCGGTGGGCGCGATGCAACCCCTACAGCTTTTGAGAAGTACCCTCGCCTGCTTCTGGAACACATTCGCTACTACGATGACGTAGAGGCCGGATTCGAAGAATGGAAGAGTAAGGTGTTGCGTGATGCCAGCGACTACCGGCGGGAACAGGAATTTCCTGAACTCCTGACCCTCAAGAAGTGGCTTCTAGAACATCGTGGCATTTTCGAGGGGCGCAAAGACAACTTAAACCATCTTAAGCGCAGCCTTTACGCCCGGGTCTATGAGTACCTCTATCCCCGGAGGCTGCTCACCGCAGCCTACGCCGAGGCCAATCGGGGAAATCCGGAAGCCCTGGAGGAGGACGCCATCCGGGACAACTTTCGTAAAGTAGTTCAGCCGCACATCAACAAACTGGCCCAAATCTACGGCGAGGGTGAGCAACTCCAAAATATCGTCACAGAAGCCGAGGAGTTTCTCATCGCCAACCGCCAGCGCTATCGCTGGAAACTACGGGAGAAGGAGTCCGAGGAGACACCTGAAGAGGTGGACGGAAACTGATTTAAAAGTCTCAAAAAAACTAGGAGGGAAGCGCTCATGAACCAGATTGAATGCTTCGTTAACCAAATGGCCGATGTTAGCGTTCTGGTTCCCAGGGTAGTCAACAAACGGCGTGTGGCTCAGCCCATATACACCCGCCGGGTGGTTACCATTGTCGGTGTAAAGACGGCAAAGACCCGTTTCCTGCCCGTTTCCCACGAAGGCTACGGTAACGAGACCTATGTGGATAAACTGGAACTCCTAGGCAAGACGCGAGCCGAGTTTATCAGCCGTAAGCTAAAAGGGATCGAGCGACGTGCTCATATGAGTCTTTTTCGGGAACTGGTAGAGCAAATAACCGGTAGCAATTGGCAAGATTTCTTTGTTGCCAAGTTTGACAGAGGATGTACCATTCCCGATGCCCTTTGCATTGCCTGTTGGAACTGTTCTCTGTTTGGAGGGCTGGAAGCCGGTAAAGGAGCCACATTCTCCCGCATTCGTTATTTTGACACCTATTCGGTTGAAGATGCCGTAGATTGCATAGCCATGGAGGGCAGCGAGGAAGGGATGGGAATTGGCAATCAAGTCCTTGAGGACGTGAACAAAGAACGCGGGTCAGAAACCTACCATCTATATGAATATGTGAAGGCCGGCACTCGCTTTCCATTTATTACCATTATCGAAAGTCCGACATTGCTTGATGTGGCAGGCTACCTACATACAGTACGCCGGGCGGATGAACACGGCTACGGCAAATATTCGGCCAACCACGGCAAGTTCGATACCGACTTCCTGGTGGTGGCCACAGGCTATCCCCGCTTCTCGGTACTGGATATGCTGAAATGGGCCGATGAAGGAACGCTGGAGGAGCGGTTTGACGAGCGGATGGTAGAATTTGACGACCTAAACGGTAGCATAGCTCTCTATGGGGAGGGTATTGAAGCCCTGGCGGATATGCTAACGGAGGCTTTCAAAGAGTACGTAGCGGCTCTAGGGTAAGAGGTGATGCATAGTGCTCTACGCTAGGGCTATTACTCTTAGGAACTGCGGGCGCTTCACCGTGGTAGCCTCTGATTTTGGTTCGGATTACCGAACCCACACCCACGTAACCAGCGAGGCCCTTTATGCCAGTCTGACACGGGGTGCTACCTGGCGGCCGCGCCTGATAGATTTGGAGAATGACCCGGACACATTCACTGAAGCCTATGACGTGGCAGCGATGCCTGTTTGGTTTCTACCGGGTATCTTCATGGCAGAGGGAAGCCATCGTCTAGCCGATGCCTATTTTGATACTACGATTTTCAACGTCGTGAATGAATTCTACCCCACTACAAGCCTCAGCTATATGTTCGAAAAAGGCAGCCTGGAAGAAAAAGATCGCCCTTCCCATGTCCCGACCTACGGCACCATTCAGGCGATCAAGCCCGACCAGCGATTGGTAACTTATGGCCTTTCAGCAAAACCTGAATTGTTAGAGTGTTTTGGAGAAGGGCAGACGTTCCTATTGGGTAAAAAGAGGACAATGTTCCAGATAGTAAGTCTTTCCGAGGTAGTTGAGGGAACAGTAAAATCAGGGAAATGCACCACTGGCTGGTTGGAGTTGCATTCAAATCATAGCAATTATTGGAAATATTTTGAGTCTTTTGAGATATTGGCTACTACTTTGCGGTATATCATCTTGCGTGGAACCACCCAAAAAGAAGCTGGCTATATGGAATTTGCCTTTTCCGACGGTAGTGGTCTCTGTATACCTGATTTCTACTTTGAGCTCCTGAGACAAGATAGGATATTGTGAGCGAACCAGGAGGTATCTCCAATGACCGAAAAATCTTTCTGGTCCCGGCTTTTCGATTTTCCTTTTCATCTTTCGTTACTCTGAAGATCATTCCGGTCCTCTACTGCCAGTGGATTGCCATCGGGGCCATCGGGGCGCTGACCATGCTCACGGGCGGAATAGGCATGATGCGTCTCGGCTGGTCAGGCGAGGGGTTTTTTCTTGGCCTGATCTGGTCAGTGGTCTACTTTTTCCTCTGGGTGATCGGCGACCGGGTTTGGATGGAGACTATTATCGTTCTCTTCCGCATTGCCGAGAATACTTCAGCTCTTGTCCAGGCCGGGCGGGGAGGGCGGCCTGAGAGCTGGGAAGGGGCGAAGGACACGCTGGTCTGATAGCTTTTGTCTATTCAGATTGATTTACTTATCTTGCTCAGAATAATAGATTGGTTGGCCGGGGCATCAAGATAGCCTGTAGAATCTTTAGGGTTTAGCGGTGGTAATGTGAGGTCGTCGGAGGTGAGGTGAACTGTCCGAAATCTTTATCATCAACTTCGGAACAAGCCTGGGGAAGAAAAGCGAGCGCCTGGTCATCAAAGAACAGGGTAAGGTGATAGGTGAGATACCTTTCCAGGATGTCACTTGCCTTACTATTGCTTCGCGGGGAGTTTCCCTTTCCTCCGACGTAGTGCTCGAGTGCATTCAACATGGAATCCAGATCAACTTCCTGACGCCTTCGGGTAAGCCCTACGCCAAGATAACCTCCCCTCAACTGAGCGGAACGGTGCTCACCCGCAGGGAGCAGATCCTCGCCTATAAAGACAGCCGCGGGCTTGCCCTGGCGTTGGCCTTTATCGACGGAAAGCTCCGGAACCAGGTAAACGTTTTGAAATATTTCGGGAAGTACCGACGGGCCTCCGACCCCGCTCTTTACCAGGAGTTGGTCTCCCGGATCGCCGCAATAGAGGAAATCAAAAAGGAGCTGGAAGGCATTTCTGATGGGACGGTAGATGAGGCAAGGGGTAATATCTTCTCCATCGAAGGCCGTGCTGCCCAGGCTTACTGGGAAGGTGTAGGGCTCCTGATCGGGCAGAGAATTGAGTTCGCCGGCCGGGAGCGCCGGGGCGCTGAGGATCCCGTGAATTCAGCGCTGAACTACGGCTACGGCATCCTCTACTCCCAGGTCTGGGGAGCGGTGATGCTGGCAGGACTGGAGCCTTTTGCTGGTTTTCTTCACACCGACCGACCTGGCAAGCCCAGCCTTGTACTCGACCTGACCGAGGAGTTCCGCGCCTGCATCGTCGACCGTACGGTGATCGGTATGATCCTTAGAGGGACCGCGATTAACCAGAAAGAGGGAAGCCTTACTGAAGAGACCAGGCGCGAGCTTGCCAGGAGGATACTGGAGCGCCTGGACGGCGAGGAGAATTACGAAGGGAAAAAATTCAAGATGAGATCGATTGTTCAGCGCCAGGCAAGGCGGGTTGCCGCCTACCTGAGGGGAGAGGGGAAGTACAAGCCCTTTATTGCCGGATGGTAGCGGCTGGATGGACACACTGGAGGTGGTAACTTGAAAACTCTCGTCGTTTACGATATACCCGATGACCGGGTCCGGACCAAGACCTTCGAGACTTGCAAAGATTACGGTCTCGTGCACATCCAGTATTCGGCTTTCTTTGGAGAGTTGAACCACAACCGTCGTCAGGAACTTCAGCAGCGCCTGTATCGGGTCCTTGGAGGTAAAGAGGGGAAGATTCTCATCTGCCCTATTTGTGATAAGGACCTGTCGCTGATTCTCGAGGTCGCGGTTCCGGAAACCGATTCTCTCTCACGAAAATTGGCGGGGTTGCAGAAGGGGCCGTTAGTTATTTAACGGATTTAGGCGCTTTTGGTCAGGCTTGTGAGGGATTATGACGTGGAACCGATCCTAAAGGTGAGCGACATCAAGCAGTATCTTTACTGTCCCCGGATAATTTACTTTACTTACGTTTTACCTGTGGAGAAAAGGGCAACTCCCAAGATGGAGATCGGCAAAGAAGAGCACCTGAAAACGGCGAGGCTTGAGGGGCGGCGCCGGCTGCGTTCCTACGGCTTTGAGGAGGGTAAGCGATTCTTTAATGTCTACCTTTTCTCATCTCGCCTGGGACTTGAGGGAGTGCTGGACATGTATGTTGCCGTTCCACGAGGTTCTTTTCCCGTTGATTTTAAGAATACTTACCGACCTGCGGTCAATCACAAGTATCAACTTTTAGCCTACACCCTCCTGCTGGAAGACCATCTCAGGCAGCCTGTACGGGGCGGTTTTATCTATTTGATTCCTTCAGGGCGCTCCGTCTACGTAGAGGCTACTCCAGAGGCTCGGCTTTATACCAAGCGGCTTCTGGGGGCAATCCGCGGCCTGATCAGGCGGGAGCATTTTCCTGCCGTATCCCGGAGCAGGGGACGGTGTGCCGACTGCGAGTATAAGAACTACTGCGGGGATGTGGGATGATGTATTTCCTGTCTGATGACGAGAGAAAGCAGCTTCTGCGCTACTACCTTCCAAAAGCGCGGGAGCTCGGGGTAGTCGATGAGCTGCGGGGTTGGAACTGGCACCAGCCTCCGCTGGAGCCCGTTTACGGATCGGTTCTCGCTTTATACGAGGTAGCCGGCAAGTACTGCCCATCCGGCAGGGATGTCTTTCTGCGCCGGGTACAAGGAATCAAGGGAGAACCCAACTCTGCAATGATTCAGGGGATGGTTCTCCATGAAGTCCTGGCCGACCTTCTCGTAACTGCGAAACGGGCGATTTACCTCCACGGAACGGAGAAGTATCGGGCAATCTGTGAGGAACTCGAAAAGTACATTCCGGAGAAAACGTCTCATTTTGCAGGCCTTACCGATTCAGAGGCGGCTGATCTGTCCAGAAAAGTTGAGATCCTGTGCAGCTTTGAGAAGGCGCGGGTGCTCTCCCGCCTTCAAGAGGTGCTCACCCGCTACCCTTACATTGGTGAGGATTCCCTTGCGAATCTCACGATTCCAGTCGTGGTGGAACAGAAGCTCAATGGGGCCTTTCTCGGCTTGAGCGGCAACTTAAGTACGGACGCCTTTATCTTTTATGAGCCGATGATCCTCGATCTGAAGTTCGGGGAGCCCCGAGACTTTCATAGACTGGGTACTACCGGCTACGCACTGGTGATGGAGGCCATTTACGAGTTTCCGGTGAACCTGGGGTGCATTATTTACGGAGAGTTCAGGGGAGACCGGCTGATTGTAAAGCGAGATATTCACATCATCAGCGATGAATTGCGGCAGTGGTTCATCGAGGAGCGCGACGAGAAAGCGCGCTTTGTCACCGAAGAAATTGACCCCGGTCTGGCCGAGGACTGCCCTGCTACCTGTCCCTTTTATCACGTTTGCTGCGCTGAGGATGGTTCCGAATTGTTGCCTTCTTCAATTCCGTAGTTTTTCTGGTGTATAATTTTCGGAATTAAGAAGAAAGGTCCCGCTAGAAGAGTACTTGATTAGGGAAATAAGACGTTTACTTTCGGTTGGTTCCTTATGTTCCTAACCGTAGCTCAAATTCGTTATCGCCAACGGTTTTTCGAAAAAGGAGCCTGAGGAGTAAATATCTGACGTCGATAAGGGTTCGAGGTTGTTATTAAAGGCCCTGAAAATACGAAGTTAGCTGAAAAAAGAAATTTCGATAATTTCGAAAGAGGAGTAGTTTTTCATGCAAAAATCTTCGCTTCGAATTTTTACCCTTGAAAAGCGGTTGAACATTCCGCGGAATCCCCTGTACGGTAAGGCTTTGAACCATACAGCCTGATGCGTTGCACTAATTACCCCGATGAAAAGGGGACTGAAAGGCTCTTCGCTCAGGTTTTCAATATCCATATCCATAAGTTGCACTAATTACCCCGATGAAAAGGGGACTGAAAGTTCCAGGGATGATATCGCCGGAATGTTCGCCGCCTAAGTTGCACTAATTACCCCGATGAAAAGGGGACTGAAAGTGACAAGATTGAGCAGTATCTCGAAGCTCTGCAGTGGTGTTGCACTAATTACCCCGATGAAAAGGGGACTGAAAGTTGCAGGAGACTCCGACGCCGAAGAGCTTCTCGCTTTGTTGCACTAATTACCCCGATGAAAAGGGGACTGAAAGATCCTCTTTGGCTGTTTTCCTATCATGACATTCTTTGCGTTGCACTAATTACCCCGATGAAAAGGGGACTGAAAGGAAAAAGACACAGGAAGAAGTGGCTAAAATACTAGGTGTTGCACTAATTACCCCGATGAAAAGGGGACTGAAAGGATTCCTCTTTCTTGCGTTGCTCCCAATAGGCTTCTTCCGTTGCACTAATTACCCCGATGAAAAGGGGACTGAAAGAGCGCC
>JAALLR010000066.1_pt1 | contig 39370 bp, 35 predicted proteins | sample 7245931 | NCBI WGS metagenome assembly JAALLR01 (sample SAMN13049201, study PRJNA578106) | oil field metagenome | isolation source: filtered produced water from oil reservoir B9 | place: USA:offshore Texas | collected 2016 | reverse complement strand
TCGAGATAGGCGACTCTGCGCCAGGGAAGGCGCATAGGAGCCGGTCGGCTGCTTATCTATCGACGAGTGTTAGGGCGAGTTAAACCAAAAGATCCGGGAGCAAGCGCAAGGATAAACCGAAACGTATTTTCAGGGCAGATTGTTTAATTTGTGATATTCTTTAAAGAAAGGGTCTGTGAGCACGATTGGTGGAGAACAGGCCCTTTATATTTCTTTTTCTGCACTAGGTGATGATGGCGAAAGGGAACTCCAGGGGTGAGGATGTGAGGCTGGATAAGTTTTTACAGCTCAGCCGCCTGGTTAAAAGGCGGATGAGCGCCAGGGAGGCCTGCCGGGGGGGACGGGTCCAGGTCAACGGGAGGATCGCCAGACCCGGCCGGGAGGTGAAGGTGGGGGATGAGATCACCCTGATCTGGGGGAGGAAAGCCCTCACGGTGAAGGTGCTCGCCCTGCCGGAGCGCAGCATTCCCGCCTCCCAGGCGAAGACCCTTTACAGTATTATCGGGGAGGAGAGCCTTCCTTCCCCTGAACACCAGGACTTCAGCTGACGGGGCACGCCGCGGGGCTTTTTGCGGCCCGATCCGGTATATGAAATCTCCCTCCCGCTCATAATATAAGGGAAAACAAAGGCGCCGCTACCGGGGAGGGAGTTTTTAATGAGGCAGAACCTGAAGATGAGAAAGCTGGCGGTTGTGCTGTTGCTGGTCATCCTTGCGTGGGAATGGTCGGCGGGGTGCCGGAGGCCGGAGCAAAAGCCTCTGCGGCGGGAGCCCGAAACCGAGTTCCGCTACACCGAGCCGGAGATCACCCTCTACGATAACGCCACCGGTCAGAAGAAGAGAATCAAGTTCGAGGAGTACATAGCCGGCGTGGTTGCCGCCGAGATGGAGCCCACCTGGCCGTCCGAGGCCCTGGCAGCCCAGGCCATTCTCGCCCGCACCTTTACCCTCTTTAAGATCAGGTATGAAAAGGGCGTGCCCCAACACGGTGCGGATGCCTCCACGAGCGCCGAAGAGTTTCAGGCTTACGATCCGGGCCGCATCACACCTCAGGTGCGGGAGGCCGTCAGGAAGACCAGGGGTGAGGTCATCAAGTACCGCGGGAGGTACATCAGGGCCTGGTTTCACTCCAATGCGGGGGGGAGAACCGCCACTGCTGTAGAAGGGCTCAACTTCACCAAGGAGCCCACCCCTTATATCAAGAGCGTCGAGGACCCCGGCCAAAAGGTGGCCAAACCGGAGGCCAAAGCCTGGTCGGCATCCTTTCCGGTGGATGAAGTGCGGGCGGCGGTGATCGAGCAGACCGGAAGGGACCCCGGAGCCATTACCGGGGCCTCCATCGCCAAAAAGGGGCCCTCCGGACGGGCTGTCACCATCCGGCTGGGGAAGGCCACCATCAGCGGTGCCGCCCTGCGGACGGCTCTGGGCCCTGATAAGATGCGCTCTACCCTCATCGACCGGCTGGAATTGCGGGACGGTGTCCTCCACATGGCGGGGCGCGGCTACGGCCACGGCGTGGGGATGAGCCAGTGGGGGGCGTATTACATGGCCAAGAAAGGCAAATCCTACAGGGATATTATCCACTATTATTTCAAAGATGTCACGATCGACAAAATGTGGAAATAAGCAAAATGTGACGCCGGAAGACAAGAGCGGTGTGTACTCAGGGAGGAATTAACCGTGAACGAGCGGCCGGACAGGTAACCGGCCGTTTTTTGTTGCCAGGCAGGAAGGATTTTTGCTGTAATGTGCCGAAAAAAGTAAAATCGGATTTTTTTTCTTTGGGGAGGGGATGCCGGTGCCGAGAAAAAGGCGAATGCTGTTGGGCGCAGGGATGCTCTTCGTTTTGTCGCTGGGAATTGCCGCGCTTTTTTTTCTGCCGGTTGAGGCGCAGGGTACAGGCGCTGCCCCCGGTTCGGCAGCGGATCCTCTGATGACCAAAGAATCGCTCGACAGCTACCTCGACGGCCTTTTTGCAGAAGTGCGCCGGGGGCTGGACGACGCCGCCAGCTGCCTCGATCGGGTGGCGGCCGGAATTCAGGCGCTTAAAGGGGGCACCCCCTCCTTTCCCGACATGCGCGGCCACTATGCGGAAGGGGCGGTGAATTTCCTGCGCAGCAGGGGGATCGTCAGCGGTTATCCCGACGGCAATTTTCATCCCGATGAAGGGGTAACGCGGGCGGCTCTGATCGTGATGGTTGTTCAGTCAATACAGTGTCCGGTCAAAACGGGGCCAACGGGTTTTCCCGACGTGCCGGCGGACCACTGGGCGGCCGGCGCCGTCAAGGCGGCCGCCGAGAGGGGGCTTGTGCGCGGTTACCCTGACGGAAGGTACTATCCGGATCGCAAGGTGACGCGCGCCGAGGTTGCAGCAGTGCTGAACCAAGCCTTCCAGCCGGCTCCTCTCCAGGAGGGAATCGGCTACCGGGATCTGAAGGGGCACTGGGCGGAGCAGGCGATTGCCAGCCTGGCGGCGGCCGGGATCTTCGATCCCGCAGCGGACGGATGCTTTCACCCCGATCGCTGGATGACCCGGGCGGAGGTGGCGGTTGCCCTGGCGAGGGCGCTGTCCGGTATCCGATATTAAAGATGAAAGGTGATGCCGGAGGGGAGCCCCTCGGCAGGGGTTCGATCGTTGGATGCGGTAAAAGGAGCATTTTGGGCGTTCGCCGCCGGACTTTGAAAGGGGCGCTAATTTAAGATGGTTGCGGCTCTGTTCCGCTCGGGTGTTGATGGGGTTTAAGATAAGCGCCTTGGCCAAACTGATAACGGAAGGGTTGGGGAGAAGTGGATTGGGAAGAGACGAGGAAATGGGATTTGAGCGGCCTGCCCACATATGGTGCCGTTTCCCGGGTGGAGCGGCGCCGTTCCGGTAAGCGCCGCAAGAAGCGGATCTTCAGGTTCCTGGGGGTTCTCCTGGCTTTGCTCCTCGTCCCGGCCCTGGTGGTCGGCGGTTTTTACCTGGCCGGGGGGGATCTCGGCAGGGAGATTTTAGAGGAGGATTTCCCCTCGCTGGCCCCTGCTGCGGCTGCCGAACAGGTGACGCCGGTTTTGTTGCTGGGGGTTGACAGCCGCCATCCGAACGAACCGGCGCGCTCCGATACCATTATTCTGGCTTTTCTCGATCGCCAAAAAAAGTCGGTCAGCCTCCTGTCGATCCCCCGGGACACCTATGCGTTTGTCCCCGGTATGAACGGGGAGGACAAGATCAATGTCGCCTATGCCCTGGGTGGGCCCCAGGCGGCTGCCGAAGCCGTCAGCCTCCTGTTGGGGATTGAGGTGAAGCACTACGTTGTCACCGACTTTCAGGGCTTCGAGAGGATTATCGACACCCTCGGCGGGGTGACCATCAATGTCGAGGAGGGCATGTATTACGCCGCCGAGGGGATCCATATTGACCCGGGTGTGCAGCGCCTGAACGGGCATGACGCCCTCGGTTACGTCCGTTACCGGAATTACCCGATGGGTGATATCGACCGCATCAAACACCAGCAGATCTTCTTCCAGGCGCTGGCCGATGAGGCCACCCGGGTGAGCAACATCTGGAAAATTCCCGCCCTGGCGCGGGAGCTCATCGGGGCGGTGGATACCAATTTGAAGACCCTGCAGCTGATCGACCTGGCGCAGGCCTTTAAGGGCATTGACGGTTCGGGGGTGAATGGGTATATCCTGCCCGGAGATCCCCAGTATATTGACGGGCTCAGCTACTGGGTGCCGCGGGAAGAGGAGATCGAGCCCCTCGTGGAGGCCCTTATGGAGGGTGTTTCCCCGCCGGCTGAGGATGGCGGAAAGGCCTCCGGAGATCCTGCCGGAGGGGCAGCACAGGCTGAGTGAGGCGGACAGCTCCGTTCCCCTGAAGCAAAAGGGGCATTAAGGGTTAAGCACTGACGATTACCAGAAGTGCCGCTGCAATCGCTTTCCCGGGGCCGTCGGGGCGCGCCTCATCAAGACAGCAGGGGGAGGGAAAGGGATGACTGGAATGCCTCCAGAAAGACGAAATGTTTTAGGGGTGGGAATCCACCCTTTAACTTTGAGCGGAGCCGTGGAGCTGATCGGGAGCTGGATCAACTCCGGTTCGCCGGTCACCCGTCAGGTGGTCACCCTTAATCCGGAGATGCTCTACCGCGCCCAGAACGACCCGGCCCTGCGCGACCTTCTGAACGGTGCCGACCTGGTGGTTCCCGACGGCCACGGGATTGTTTGGGCGGGGCGCCGCCTCGGCTGCCCTTTTCCCGAACGGGTGGCGGGGATCGACTTGATCTCTTCCCTGGCGGAGAAGGGAGCGCGGCAGGGGTGGCGCTTTTACCTGCTCGGGGCGAAACCAGGGGTGGCGGCAGCCGCCGCCGAGAATCTGTGCCGGAGCTATCCCGGCCTCGCCATAGCGGGAGCGGAGCACGGCTATTTCGGTGCGGATGAACTGTCGGCGGTGCTCGCAGGTATCCGGGCGGCCAGGCCGGACCTGCTGTTGGTCGGGTTGGGTTCTCCGAGACAGGAATTCTTTATCTGGGCGCATAGAAGGGAATTGGGTGTGCCGGTTGCCATCGGGGTGGGGGGGAGCTTCGACGTAATCTCCGGCAGGCTCAAGCGCGCCCCCCGGATCTGGCAGCGGCTGCGCCTGGAATGGCTCTTCCGGGCAATTCAGGAGCCGCGGCGTTGGCGGCGCCTGATGGTTCTGCCATCCTATGTCCTGCTGGTGCTCCGGCAGCCCCGGGAAGGGGGTTGTCGGGGAGGCAAAAAAGTCTTCCGGGAACGTAAGAAATGACCCCGTACGGGCGTACCAGTTAGAGGAATTCGCCTGGCTGGCATCAGAGAGGTGGCAGGATTTTTCTGCCATTAAGGAGAAGATAAAAACCGAGAGGGGCTGCTTCAACTGCCGGCTCGGCATTAGGGAAAATCCGCTGCTTCCGGGAGAGGAGGGGAGCAATTTGAGGCGGTTGGTGGTGTGTTGTGCTGCAATAATCCTCGCTTGCTTTTTGGTGGTAGAGGCCATCCCCGTCTTTTCCCGACAGGTGGATACGCATCCCCAGGAGACTTCCGGTGCAGAAGAGGGGGGGGGATGGTGCCTCCGGAGAACCCTGTGGGGCTGTTTTTAATGCCCGTCCGGGAGGGGGAGGAGATTCCCCGGGAAACCCTTGCCGCTCTCGGCCTGGAAAAGGGGGACCCGTTGGGCAGGGAAACCCTGCTGGTGCGGCTTCCCCTTAACAAGGTGGAGGAAGCGAAAGAGAAGGGGATTTTCCTCAGGCCCTACTCCGCTGCCGACCGTTTGGCGCCCGGTTTGCAAGGGAAGAAGGGAAGCGAACAGGAAATCGAGGTGCTGGTGACCCTCTTTCGCTCTTCGGATAGGGAAGGCTTTGTCCGCAAGGTGCCGGAGCTGGGGGGAGAGGTTCTCGCCGGGCTGGAGGGCGAAGGGCGGGTGCTGCGCCTGCGTCTTCCCGAAGGGGCTCTGGCGGAGCTGGCGGCCTTCCCGGAGGTTGTCTATGTGGAGCCGGCCCAGGAATACAGGTTTTACAATGAGCGCGCCCGCGATCTCGTTGGTGCGGCCTTTTTGCAGGCCGCAGGGTTCCTCTCACCGGAGTGGATGGGGCTCTCCGGGAGGGGGCAGATAATCGGGCTGGCGGACAGCGGGATTGATGCTGGTTCCCCCGGGGACATCCACCCCGATCTCCAGAGCCTTCCGGGGCAGATGCCGAAAGTGGTGATGTTGAAGTCCTGGGCGGGTGCGGCAACTGCCGCCGACTTCAACGGTCACGGCACCCACATGGCGGCCACGGTGGCCGGAACGGGAGCTGCGTCCCAGGGGAGGTTCAAGGGGATTGCACCCGGCGCCAGCATCTACTTTCAGGGGCTGCTGGACGAGAGCGGGAAGCTGACACCTCCCCCCGATTTGACGGCCCTTTTTGAGCCTGCCTATGCGGCGGGGGTGCGCGTCCACATCAACGGCTGGGGTGGAGAGAAGGGGGGTTATTTCGGGACGGCGAGCCAGATCGACCGTTTCCTGCGCCGCTGCCCCGATTTTTTGGCCGTGTTCAGCGCCGGCAACGGTGGGCCCGAGGCGGGGAAGCTCACCCCGGAGGCCTACAGCAAAAACGCCCTTGTGGTGGGGGCCAGCCGGTCGCCTCACCCCCTCTTCAACCCCGCTCAGAATGATGCCGGCTCGATCTCTTCTTTCTCCAGCCGGGGCCCCACAGCGGACGGGAGGATTAAGCCGGAGCTCTATGCCCCCGGCTCCCTGATCTCGGCGCGGTCGCGGCTGGCGGATCTTCCCTCTGCCTTAAGCGACGGTTATACCTATCTGGAGGGCACCAGCATGGCGGCGGCGGTCGCGGGAGGCGGAGCTGCCCTCCTGCGGGAGTTCTTTCAGAGGATCGAGAAGCTGGCTGCTCCTTCGGCTGCCCTGGTCAAGGCAGCTCTCATCTGTGGTGCGCGCACCCCTCAGGGTTGGCCGAACAGCAGCGGCTTCGGGATCCTCGACCTGGGGGGGACGGTCCTCTCCCTGTGGGAAAAAACCTTTCGCTATGTGGATGCCGAGGAAGGGGTGGCTGCAGGGGAGACTTTGAGTTATACCTTTGAAGTGAAGTCGGGGGAAGCGCCCTTCAAAGCCACCCTGGTGTGGACCGATCCGGGGGCGGCTCCCGGCGCGGAGGCTCCCTTGGTGAACAACCTCGATCTGGTGGTGCGCGGTCCGGAGGGCTCGGAGTGGATCGGAAATTCTTTTCTTTCCGACCGTCCGGATGACGTCAACAACGTAGAACAGGTTGTGATCCCCGCTCCGAAGCCGGGGACCTATACCGTTTACGTAAAAGGAAAGGCCATCACCAAGGGTGTCACCCACCGGGATGGGAGGCCGGCCCAGGATTTCGCCCTGGTTTACGGGCAGCCCCTGGTTCGGGAGGTTGTCGCCGCAGCAGGGGCACAGGGGCCGGTTTTGGAGTCGGGGCGCGTTCTAGCCGCTGCGCCGCAGCAGGTGCGGTTCGCCCTCAACGGTGAGGCCGCTTCCTGGCCGGTTTCGGACGACGGCGGCAGCCTCGGGAAAGTTCTTCCCGGTGCCGACGTTTATTTCCCCCCTGGGTGCGCCTCTCGCGGCCCCATTTACATTGTCGGGCGCACCTTCAGGGCAGTGGGGGTGCAGGTCCTCGATGCGGGGGGTAGATATCTTTTAACCGAGATCAATCCGGAGGCGCGCAGCGGGGGGCTTTACTTCGCCCCGGCTGCTGAGAAGGGGATCTTGATCAACGGAGCCCCGGCGGCCGGCCCCGCCAGTGTCCCGCCGGGTGGGGGGGTGACCGCCTGGATCAACCCCGGGAGTTGGGAAATCTGGGGAGCGGAGTTTTCCTTCTCGGCGGTAGAGGGCCTGCTCGGGGGGGTCGATATGGCAAAAAGGGAGCTTACTCTGATCGGGGTGGAAAAAACCTACTCTCTGGCCCCCCAGGCCGCCCTCGCCTACTCTGATGAAATGGTTGATGTGGATGCAGCCGACCTCCCCTTTGGAGCAGCGGCAACCCCCTGCTGGGAGAACCTCCTGCCGGGCTTAAGGGTCAGGCTGGTGCTGTCCCCGGCAACTGGTGAGGTGACCTACGTGGCAGCCCGGCGGGAACTGGCCGTCGGGATGATCGCAGAGGTCGACGTGATGAACAGGAGGATTGTTTTGAGTACTGGGCGGGATTATACCGTTCCTGTCGGCGTTTCCCTGAGCCTGGATGAGAAGGAAGCCCAGCTTCAGGACCTGCGCCCGGGCCAGTATGCCGTGGGGGTTCTGCTTCCGAAAACCCGCCAGGTCCTCTCCCTTTCCGCTTACAGCAGCTTCCTTTATGGCCAGGTCGTTTATACCAGCTTAAGGGACGGGACGATCTACTTCGTCGACAGCTGCGGGAGGTCCGGTGCCTACCGCTATCAGGAGGATACCGGGTTTTACCGCTGGGGCCTCCCCGCCGTGGCGGCCGCAGCCGAAGCGGGCTGTTGGGCGCGCCTCATCCTCAAGCCGGGGGAGAACCTGGTCTGGAGGCTGGATGTGGCGGAGACGACGGCAGAAAGGAGGGAGATCGTTGCCGGTTACGATGAGGAGACGGGCACGCTGATCACCTCTCAAGGAAGATACCACTTGACCGAAAGGACTTCGATCACCAAGAACGGCTACCCGGTGGCCGCCGGGGATCTGGTCCCCGGAGAGGAGGTTGCCCTAACCCCGTTTCTGGAGGGTGCTTCCGGGGAACCCCTGCTGGCGGCGGTGGCGGCCAGAACGTCCGCCGGGAGCAGGGCGCCGGAGCTGGAGGTCACCGCCTCCTGGCGCCAGGGGGAGGTGGTGCTCGTGGGAAGCACTACTGCGGACAGGCTCTATTTGTATCCGGAAAAGGGGGACCGAATGAGCATTCCCGTCGACGGTAAGGGGAGCTTTCACCTGAGCTTCCGACCGGAGAAGGAGGGGGAGAATTTCCTGCTGGTGATCGCCGTTGACGGGAGCAGCGGGGGGGTTACCGGCCGGCAGCTGACCGTTTCCCCCGGCGCCGGTGCCGTCTTCCGGGACGTGGCCGGGCACTGGGCGGAGCGGGCCATCGAGGAGCTGGCCGCCCGGGGGGTGCTGAAAGGCTATCCTGACGGCACCTTCCGGCCGAATGACCCCATCACCAGGTCGGAGTTTACTGTCCTCGTCACCGCTGCCCTGGGTTTATCGGGAGGTGAGGCTGCGCTCCCCTTTGCCGACGCCGGCTCCATCCCCGATTGGGCGAGGCCGGCGGTAGAACGGGCTTACTCGCACGGGCTTGTCAGAGGGAGCGCTGACGGGTGCTTCCGGCCGGCCAGGAAGATCACCCGGGCGGAGGCGGCGGCGGTCTTGAGCGGGGCGCTGAGTGTTATTAACTTCGGAGAGGATACCCCTGGCTCCCCACCGCGCTGGCGGGATGACGGGGCGATCCCCACCTGGGCGCGGCCGGCCGTTGAGCGGGTATACGCCGCCGGCGTCATGACCGGGCGCCCGAACGGGTTCTTTGCGCCGGGGGAGATCCTGACCCGGGCGGAGGCGGCCAGCGCCGTCCGGCGCCTGCTGGAGAGGGCACCTTAGCGCCTGTTGAGGCCTGGCTCTGCGGCGGAACCGGTCTGCGAGCACCCGGTCGTTGAAGCAGAAAGCCTTTGTGGATTTTTCTGCAAAAGGGATGGAACGGGGATGGCTTCCCCCCAGTTGGCGGCCGGAGGGCAAATGGTATTTGAGCAGTATTGAGGCAATAAAAAAAGGCTTATAAAAAGCCTTTCATTTTTATTCCCCGCACGTGGCTTCCCGGTTAATCTTCCAGCCAGAGGACGATCACCTCTTTTTCACTGGCTTCGTCCCACTCCTGCAGCTGCCGGGCGAGGAACTCAACCTGGTTGCGGAGCTGTTCCTTTTCGCCTTCCGGGGCCTCTGCCAGTTTTGCGCTCAAGGAGCGGTATTCCTCCAGGGTGCGGCTGAAGTTATTGGTAACGTCTGTCACCGATGTGTCCCTGGTTTTGACCGTGCCCAGTCCCTCGAGCCGGGAGATGAGGCTTTTTGCCCGCTCCGGGGGGACGGTGCAGCGCAGAATCAGATTGGCCCGGCCGTTGTTCCGGGCGGTCACGGCCGAAGTCACTTCAGCCCCTTCACTTTGGGCTATTCCCAGGGCCAACCGGTGCGCCTGCTCGATGTCGGCTACAGTGGCCTTCACCATCGTGGTAGTGATCACGCGCTTCTTGTTGTCCATAAAGCGGTATTGACGATCCTCATTGGCGGCAGGTTTCTCCGGCTTGGGTTTCGGGACATTCGGTGTCGGTGCGCTGTTGCCGGTTTCAGTTTCCCCTTCTCCGCTTTCCGGCTCAGCAGCCGCTTCTCCCGGCGCCGCCTCCTCCTGGGGGGAACTCACCTGCACTTCTTCTTTAATTTTCCCGTCTTCTTTCCCGTCTTCACGCAACCCGCCGGGCGCGCTCCGCCTGTCCGTCTCCTCCTGGACGATCCGGGGGCCGCTGCTGTTAAACCAGTATTTCTCCGCAAAGGCCAGGGATCCGGTCAGCAGAGCTAGAGCCGCCGCGGCCGCAATCGCTCCCTTTACCAGGACGTTCCTTCTGAACGCTTCCAGAATCCCCCTTCTGCTGCTCCCTGCGCCCGGAGCGGCTTCCTCCAGCCTGGAGATCACCCTTGCTGCAAAACCGGGCGGCGGGGTGATGCGCATTGCCTCGCTCTCGAAGGCTTTGCGGTAGACCCGCCAGGCGGCAAACTCCTGCCGGCAGCGTGAGCAGGATTCCTCATGGGCGCGCAAGGACAACAGCGCCTCCGGGTCGAGACGCTCTTCTCCCACTTCGTAAAAGAGTCTCTCCGCTTCCCGGCATTTCATCCTGCTCACCCCCTCTGGCAGTGATCGACCGGCCGCAAGATCTTTTCCTTCAGTGCCCGGCGTGCTCTGTTGAGGCGGGATTTAACGGTTCCCAGGGAGCATCCCATGATCCCGGCGATCTCCTCGTAGGTATAGCCCTCCATTTCCCGCAGCACCAGCACGGCGCGGTACTCCTCCGGCAGGGAACGGATGGCATGTTGTACCATTACCTGAACCTCTTTCTCTTCCAGGGCGACCGCCGGATCGCTGGTGGGGTCGCCGTCGGCGAGAGGTCGCTCCATTTCCCCGTCCTCAGTCTGCAACGGGTCGTCCAGCGAGAGCACCTGGTTCCTGCCGCGCCGCATATTCGACCAGGTATTGACGGTAATCCTGTGCAGCCAGGTGCCGAGATCGGCCTCCAGGCGGAAGCTTCTCAGGCTGCTGTAAGCCTTCAAAAAAACCTCCTGGGCCAGGTCCTGGGCATCGCTGTGGTTCCCCGCCAGGTAGTAGCTCAGAGTATATACCTTATCCTGATAGATTATGACCAGTTCTTCAAAGGCCTTTTTGTCTCCGGCCTGTGCCTGTCTGATCAGGAGCCGGACGTCTATCCGATCGGGATCCAGCCGTAATTTTTCCGGTTTGGACAAGAGGACTCACATCCCGGGTGCCGGGACCCCCTCAGTTGATTAGACAGTATGAGAAACGAAAAAGTTCCCGAAACGGAAGAATTTTTTTGCTTTTTTGGTTTTGGAAAGTGGAAGTTCGGGATCTCTCTTGGGGGTCCGAAGTTTTACCAGTTATCATATAATTTACTTGATTTCGGATGCTGGCGCAATTCCATTTTTCTCGGTGTCGGCGTTAAATGATGTGTTCTCTGTTGATGCGGATCAGCTCCTCCAGTTCCTCCAAAAGGTGGTTGATGTGAGGGCGGTATTCCCGAAAGTCGATGACGCCGTGACCGAGGGCGATGAGATCGGGGATGGCGATTTTTTTCATGTGAGAGGCCTCCACAGTGCTTACCGCTGCTCCCGGTTCCCTTCCGAGAATGGTGCGCAGCATCACGATGACATCGGCGATCACCATTGTTTTCGGCTTGAAGGCATAATGAGGCTCTACTTTGAGTTCCCCGTTGATATTGACGAAGAGGTCACCGGCGAAGAGGATCTTGATCTGCTCCGTCTGCAGGATTCCGTAAAGGGTGCCCTCGGTCTGGCCGAAGGGGAGCTCTAAAAACTCCAGGGCGAGGGCTTCGTTGCGGTAGGGGTTTTCGGCGGTGACCGGGCTGATCTCTACCCTTAAGGGGAGAAACCGCTCGGCGTCGTTGGCGGCGCGCAGCGGCAGAGGGCGGCGGTGGTAATCGTTCAAGCGCCCTTCAACGAAGATGCTCTTCCCCGTTCTTTCCGCCCCGACCATCTGGGTGAGAACGGCCTTGCAGAGGGGTGAGGAGTAAAACCTGCAGCTGTTGAAGGGTTCGTAACCGATCCAGTGGTCGAGATGAAAGTGGGTAAAAATCACATCGCAGTCGGCGATCCCCAGAAGATCCCGGATCCAGCCTGCATCCCTGAGACCCGGGTCGATGACCGCGGAACTTTTTTCGGCATCCCCCGTCAGGAGGTAGTAGCTCATGTTCTGGTAGTCGCCCAGATTGCGTTCGGGATCGCAGTCGAAGATGCCGATGAGGGAGATGGCCCCGCCGCCGTAGGGAAGGGAATAGTCCACAACCTTAAGCCTGTTCTCCGGTCTTCTGAGGATCTCCAGCGCCTCTGCTATTTTCCGACCGTGCCCGCACGTTCCTTTGTTGTCCTTGTCAGAGTAGCCCATGCTTATCCTGCCCCCGAAAATAAATTCTTGCTAATATCTTACCAAAGATGACCGGGTTGTGGATGGCGAATCTTGACTCCCTCCTGCGGATGGGAGAGCAGGCGCCACCGTTTCTGTTAAGAAGGGACCTCTTGAGGAGAAGGGCGGGGAAAAACGGTTTGCGCTTTTTTCGGGATGGGTTTAAAATTGTAGCGGCTGATTCGACACTGCTTTGTTCTTGAAAGGAATGGAAAGCGCTGAAGTCAGGAAGATCGCAGCTGTTCAACGGTCTTCTCCGGTTAATTAACGTCTGTGAGAATTTTTCGGGAGGGAAAGTGATGAAAGGGAAAAAACACGTCAGGACTGTTGTGGCGGGGTCGCTGAGGAAGCCGCGCCTGGAGCGGGGCTGCGGTGAGTGTCAGGTATCCTGTCAGTCCGCCTGCAAGACTTCTTGCACTGTGGGGAATCAGGCTTGCAGCCTCAAGCAGGAGTAGCCGCTAACCGGCGAGCCGACGTTCACCTCTTTGAGGCCGGCGGCTTCTATCTGGCCTTCGATGTGAACAGCGGTTCTCTGCACAGGCTGGATGAGCCCGCCTGGTTCCTGCTGCAGAGCTATCTGGAAGGCGGGGACTGGCGGCAGGCCTGTGCAGAGGCGGCACTCCGCTTCGATCCCCCGGAGGTAGAGGAAACGGCAGCGGAGCTACAGGAGCTGGTTGCCGAGGGGGTTCTCTTCGCCGCCGGCGAAGAGTGGGAGAACTACACCCCGGGGGAGGGCCTCGGCCTCAAGGCCCTGTGCCTGAACATCGCCCACGACTGCAATCTGGCCTGCAAATACTGCTTTGTGCCCGGCGAGGTGCGCCGCCGGGAGCGGATCATGCCCCCCGAGGTGATCGCCGAGGCACTGGATTTCCTGCTCCGGGAGACTCCTTATGAATACCTGACCGTCGATTTTTTCGGTGGGGAACCCCTCCTCAATTTTGAAGGGATTAAATACGCCGTTGACTATGCCCTGAAGATGGGGAAGGAAAAGAAGTGGAAGTTTACCGTCAGCACCAATACCCTTCTGCTGGGGGAGGAGGAGCTGGAGTTTTTCCGGGAGCACGGCTTCAGTCTGGTCTTAAGCTGCGACGGCAGGCCGGAGGTGCACGATTTCTACCGGGTGACCCCGGGGGGAGGGAACACCTCCCGGGCGGTGCGGAGGAGCCTGGAAAGGTTCCTTGCCGGTGTCGGAGGCGCCGAGTATTACGTTCGGGGCACCTATACCCGCCATAACCTGGATTTTACCCGGGACGTCCTCTACCTGGCGGGGCTGGGGGCGGAAAGCATTTCCCTGGAGCCGGTGGTGGCTTCTCCGGAGGCTGACTACGCCCTGCGGGAGGAGGACCTTCCCGCTCTGCGGGAGGAGTACTTCCGGCTGGCGCGCGCCCTTGTCGAGCTGGAGGAGCAGGGGCGGAGGGTGAACTTTTATCACTTCTGCCTCGACCTGCAGGGGGGGCCTTGCGTCGCCAAGCGGCTCACCGGGTGTGGGGCAGGGTATCAGTACCTGGCGGTTAATCCCCTGGGGGAGATCTACCCTTGCCATCAGTTCGACGGCCGTCCGGAGTATCTGCTGGGGGACGTCCGTCGGGGGATCGTCGCAACCGATCTGCAGGAAAGATTCAGGGGAGCGCATATTTATCGCAAAGAGCGGTGCGTTAACTGCTGGGCGCGCTTTTTGTGCGGAGGGGGCTGTCACGCCCAGGCCTCTTACCATTCGGATAACCTCCTGAAACCGGATCCGCTGGCCTGCCGGGTGATGCAGGCGCGGCTGGAGGGGGCGCTCTACTATATGGCCTTGCACGAGGAGTTGTTGGGTGCTCGCTGAGTGGCACCTGTAATCTTTTGCCATAAAATAATAAAAATCCAATTGTTATGCAAGGCCGGGCAGGATTTTTAATCTTTCTGTTGAAAAAAGTTAGGTTAGTTGCTACACTCTCGAGCACACCGCTCTTCGCTAAGCCGGGCTGTGAGATGCTTTGTGGCAGGCCGGTTTGGAGAGAACAATTCCGGCGTTCGGGGCAGGAGTTAGCCCTTGAAAGGGAGTGTTCAAAGAGGGTGTATTTGCTCGGCAAGGGGAGAGGATAAAATGGATACCGCCAATTCGCACAACTCGAAGGGCAGCCAAAAAGCCCCTCTCTTATCTTCGGTCAAGTGCCAACCCCTGTTGGATAGATGGTGTGTCGCGAAGTCTCGGCTCTCCAGCCGCTTCGGTTCCCTGGCGCCGGAGCTGCAGGGGGTCCGGCAGGAGGTGATGAGCTGGCTGGATGAGCGGAGAAAGTGGGTCTTGGGAGACTTAAGGCGGTGCGGAAGAGGAATCGTCGGTTTCCTGATGGATCTGAGGACCGGCAAGCGGGGCGTGAAGCGGGGCTTCTGGAAAAACCCCCGTTTTTACGCAGCCGTGCTTGCCGGTTGTCTTTTAGGCGGCAACTTTCTGCTGATGGCACGCCAGCACCTGGCCTGCGCAGCTTACTACGGTGACGAGAGGATCGGGCTGATCTCTTCGCAGAAGGCCGCAGAGGGGGTGCGGTTGAAGGTGGAGGAAGCCCTGGAAAGGGAGCTCGGTCAGGATGTTTTTCTCCCTTCTTCCCTCGTTTATAAGACCTGTATGGCATCAAGGGTGGAGATGGACTCCCTGCAGCAATTCGAGGCCGCTCTGCGGGAGCTACCCTGGATGACGAGTGCCGTGGAGGTGTGCATCGACGGGAGGCCCGTCTTCATCCTGGCGGACCGGAAGGAGGCGCAGGAGCTTCTCAACCGCTTCCGGGATGGCTTCCTCTCCGGAGAGAGCGGAGAAAAGGTGGAAAGCTTTGAGTTTCAGGAGGAGATCGCCTTTCGTTCCCGCCGGGTGGCGGTGCAGGATGTGCTCTCTGTGGAGGATGCCCTGACGGCGCTCAACGGGGGAACGTCACGGGTGAAGACCTATGTCGTCAAGGAGGGCGACAACCTCTGGAGCATAGCCAGGGCTCACGGCCTGCTGGTTGAGGATATCTTCCAGGCCAACCCGCAGCTGACGTCGGAAAGGCTGGATGTCGGTCAGGAGATCCGGCTGGCCGTTGAAGAGCCCCTCCTTCATGTGATGATAACCAGCACCCTGGTCAAGAAGGAGGTGCTGCCGCCCGAGACCCGGACTCAGCTCGACGACAGCCTCCGCAGAGGCCAGACGAAGGTGATCAGTTCCGGTGAAAGCGGGGAGGCCATGGTGGTCTACCGGTTGGTGCGCCGCAACGATAGAGTGGTGGAGCGCCAGGAAATTGAGCGTCAGGTGCTGAAAGAACCGAAGCCGCGGATCGTAGCTAAGGGGACCAAGTCCACGGTGACTGCTGTGGCGGCGCGCGGTTCCGGCAGCGGCGTCCTGCGCTGGCCGGTTTCCGGAAGGATTACCTCCGGCTTCGGCTACCGCGGGGGTGAGTTTCACGGAGCGATCGATATCGCCGCCGCTGCGGGAACGGCAGTCCTGGCCGCAGCAGGAGGCCGGGTAGTTTCCGCCGGCTGGCAGGGCGGCTACGGCTATACCGTTGCAATCGATCACGGGAACGGGATGGTGACGCGCTACGCCCACCTTTCCCGGATCAGCGTCGGGACCGGCGAGAGCGTGGCGGCGGGAGAGGTGATCGGCGCCGTGGGCTCCACCGGGAGGTCGACCGGCCCGCACCTCCACTTTGAGGTGGTAGTAGGGGGGAGCAAGAAGAACCCCTTAAACTACCTGCGCTAAGGGTGTGGATGAAGAACCTGAGGGAAGGGTCTTTTTCGGGGACTCTTGGAAGGCCGGCAGTTGCAAGGGGGATTTTGCACGGGGGCAGGCTGAGCTGAGGCCCTCCTTTGTGATATAATCTCCTCGAAGAGAAGAACCGCTGGCAGTTGAGCCGCTGCGGCGGCGGGGAAGCGGTTAAGAGGAGGGCGGCAGATGTTTAACATTTTCCGAGCGCGGCGCGCTTATGCCCGCGTGGTGCTCTGGGTGCTGGTGGGAATGCTGGCCATCGGACTGCTGGGTACCACTGTTGCCTGGTACCTGGAGCCGGACCGGCAGCCGCAGGGGGGAAGGGTCCCCTCAACTGCATCCCGGGAGGCGGAGCAGACGGAAACCGCCAGGTTGGAGGAACTGCTGACCCAGTATCAGGAAATGCTCGCCTCCCGGCCGGGGGATCTGGCGGTGCTGACGGGCTATGCCCGGGTGGAGATGCAGCTCGGGGAGCTCTATCTGCAGGAAGGGAAGGAGGATAAAGGCCGGGAACTGTTCGAACAGGCGGCGGAACATTACCGGCAGGCCCTCGCCGTAGAAGAGGACATGCAGCTCAGGCTGGAACTGGCCGCGGCCTACCAGGCGCTGGGTGCCGCCGACCAGGCGGAGGCAGAGCTGCAGCAGGTGCTGAAGCAGGATCCGGAAAATGTGCAGGCCTTGGTGCAAAGGGGGTTCTTGCGGGAGTCCCGGGGGGACTGGGAGGGAGCTGCCGGTGACTGGAGGAAGCTGTCCACCATCGACGGTATCGATGAGGCTACTAAGGAGTTTGCCCTCTCCAGGCTGCAGGCCGCCGAAGAGAAAATGAAATAAGACCGGTTCTGCAGAAGGCGGCGTTAAAGAAAAGGGTCTTTTGAAAAGGCAGCCGGCCCGGCGGAAAGGTTCCGGGCTGGCTTTATTTGACTCTTAATGCCCCCTGTCTCTTTATGTATAATGGAAGCAGGAGAGGAGGAACTGGGGATGGAGCGCTTATTAGCGGCCATTGCGGCTCTCGGCCTGGTTTTCGTTTTGGCTTTTCACATTGTCCGGCCGCTTCCCGGGTGTAACTTAGCCCCGGCGGCCGTGCGCTTTGCCCACCGGGCGCTCTTTTCTTTGGAGACCTGGCGCTGGCAGATCCTTGAGGGGGACCACTTCCTGGTCAGGTACCGGCGCGGTGATGAAGAAAACGCCCGGATGGTTCTCCGGGAAGCGGAGAAACTGTATTATCCCCTGGGAGAGGCCTTCGGCTGTTTTCCCCAGAAGAAGGTTCCCATTGCCGTCTACAGGGACAGGGCTTCCTTAAACAGGGTTTTCGGCTGGGGGAGCGAGGAAAGCGCCATGGGGGTGTACTGGGCGGGTGTGATCAGGATACTCTCTCCGCAGGACTGGATCGACGCCGTCAACGATGAGGAGAGGAGCCTCATCTTTCGAAAAGAGGGCCCCGTTGCCCACGAGTACATCCACCTGCTGGTCGATTACAAAACCGCCGGCAATACCCCCCGCTGGCTAACCGAAGGGCTGGCGCAGTACGGTGAAAAGCGCTATGCTGGAGTCGCTGCTGCCGGAGGCGAGGGACGGGAAAGACTTAAACTCACCCTGGATGCTCTGGAGAGGCATTTCGACCATCCGGAGTGGCAGGATTACAGTTACGCCGTTTCCGAAGACCTGGTGGAATATCTCGTAGAAAAGCACGGTGCCGGCTGCCTTCCGGCCATTCTGGAGGCCCTGGGCAGGGGGAAAACCCTGGATGAAGCGCTGCAGGAGGGAGGGGGAGAAGGCCTGGCCGACTTTTTGCGGTCTTATCAGGAGAGTGTCGCATAAGATCCCCTCGTCCTGCCGAAGAATAAAACATCAGGGAAGGCAGGAATATTCAGCCTGAACGAGAATATAACAGATACCGGTAAGGCAAGGAGAGGTTTTTCAGCATACCTTGAGCTTTCTTAAACGCAACAGCGGATTTTTTCAGCACTTACGGTGGAGGATGCAGTAGGGATGAAACTGCTGATCGAGGGAGGCAGGCGGCTCCAGGGGCGGGTCAGGATCAGCGGGGCGAAGAACTCCGCGCTGGTTTTGATCGCCGCCAGCGCCATCAGCGGGGGCGAAGTGATCCTGGATAATGTACCGAAGATCTCCGATGTGCTGACACAGCTGGAGATCGTCCGTGCCATCGGCGGGAGGGCCTCCTGGACGGGGGAGAACACCCTGTGCCTGGACTGGTCCGGCCCGCTGGAAGGTGAGCTCCCTTACGTACATGCCAAAAAGCTGCGGGCCTCGAATTTGTTTCTGGGGGCGCTTGCTGCGCGGCAGAAAAGGGTGAAAATCCCCCTTCCTGGAGGCTGCAATATCGGGTCGCGACCGATGGACCTGCACCTGAAGGGCTTTCACCTGCTGGGATATCAGGTGAGCATGAAACACGGTTTTATCGAGGCCCGGGCGGGGAAGATCGAGGGCAATCGCATCTATCTGGATTTCCCCAGCGTAGGGGCCACCGAGAACATAATGATGGCGGCAGCGGGGACGCCGGGCATTACGGTGATCGAAAACGCCGCCAGGGAGCCGGAAATAGTGGATCTGGCCGGTTTTCTCAATGCCATGGGGGGCAGGGTAAGGGGGGCCGGCACCGACGTGATCAAGATTGAGGGTGTTTCCGAGTTCCGGGGCGCCCGGTTCAGCGTGATCCCAGACCGTATTGAAGCCGGAACTTATTTGATAGCCGCCGGCATCTCCGGCGGCGAGGTGACCGTAGAAAATGTGATCACCCGGCACCTGCAGCCGGTGATCGCTAAACTGCAGGATGTGGGGCTTGATGTCGCTGCCGGTGAAGACAGGATCACCGTCAGGCGCAGTGGGGATCTCTTGCCTACAGACGTCAAGACCCTTCCTTATCCGGGCTTTCCTACCGACCTGCAGTCCCCCATGATGGCCCTGCTTTCCTTGGCCCGCGGCACCAGCATCATTGTGGAGAACGTTTTTGAAAACCGCTTTCAGGTGGCTGATGAATTGAAGAGGATGGGGGCTAAGATCCGGGTCAAGGGACAGACCGCCGTTATTGAAGGGGTGGAGAGGCTGTACGGCACCCAGGTCAGGGCGACCGACCTGCGCGCTGGGGCAGCCCTGCTTCTGGCGGGCCTTGCTGCCGACGGGGTAACGGAAATTCTCCAGGCGGAGCTGATCGCCCGGGGGTATGAGAAGGTCGTGGAGAAGTTAGGTGCCCTTGGCGCCGCCGTGCGGATGGCGGGGGATGAAGGCGGAGAGCCGGGGGCTAAAGCGTAGAAGGAAGGATGATCGGGAAAGGATGACTGGAGGCACGGTTTTGTCGCGGATTCTGGGGCTTGCCAGGAGCCGGGTCTTTTATACGCTGTTCCTGGTAGGCGCCCTGCTGTGGGGGGGAATGCGCCTTCTGCCGCTGCTCTTTCAGGAGCGCTACATTCTCTCCGGTCTGCTGAGCGTATTCTGCACTCAGGGGATGAAGCCCTTCACCTACCGCTCGGATGGCGGCATCGCCTGGCGCCAGCTGTTCCGCTGCGGAGGGATGCCCAGTTCGCATGCCGCCGTCAGCGCTGCCCTGGCAACTTCACTGGGGCTGGATTACGGTTGGACCTCTCCGATCTTCCAGACGGCGGCGGTGCTGGGTGGGATCGTCATCTATGACTCCGTTACCCTGCGCAGGGTAGTGGGGGAGCATTCCCGCCTGATCAAGGAGATGGTTTGCGACAAATCCAGAAGGGTTCCCTTATTGGGAGAGATGATCGGGCATACCCCCCTGGAGGCTTCGGTAGGGGCATTCTGCGGCATTCTCTGCGCCCTGCTGGTGGTGCGGGTTTAGAGCGGGAGCCCCGATGTAAGGGAGTGGGTGTGTGAGGTGATTACCACCAGAGAAATGTTGTTTGCTCTCCCGGGACTGGAGCTCTCCCTGGAGATTGTGGCCAATGTTGAAGAGCTGGTGACCGACCCCGAGGATGACGACCAGATCCCCTATTGGGCGGAGCTCTGGCCGGCGGCGCGCGGCCTTGCCCGGTACATCTGGGAGAGGGTCGACTTTCAAGGGGGAACCGTCCTGGAGCTGGGTGCCGGGCTGGGTTTGCCCGGCCTGGTAGCCGCCTGCAAAGGGGGGAGGGTCACCTTTACCGATTATAAACCGGAGTCCCTGGAGATCATCGCCAGAAACGCCGCCCGCAACGGAATCAAGGACTTCTCCTGTTTCCTGGCGGACTGGCGCGACTTTAGGGCAGAGCAGTGCTTTGACTGGATTATCGGGTCCGATGTTCTTTACAACCCGGCACTGAACCCCTATGTCACGGGGGTTCTTCAAAGCTCTCTGAAACCCGGGGGGCAGCTCATCTTTGCCCATCCTTCACGGCCGGTCACCCTGGAGTATTTGAAGGGGCTGATTGCCTCTTGGGGATTAAGAGAGGAGAGGCACAGCATCCGGGTTCTCGTTGGCGAGCCCGGCGTCCCTGAATTTCATCTATCCGTCGACATCCACCATTTATATCAGGAGAAGCGGCAGTGGTGATGCGTTTAAAGGTTATCGCGGTTGGGCACCTGAAGGAGCCTTTTTATCGCCTGGCCCAGGAGGAGTACCGCAAGAGGCTGCAAAGATACGCCCGGGTGACCATCATCGAGGTGGCCGACGAACCCGTCCCCGAAAGGGAAAAGGAGCGCACCCTGGTGAAAGAGCGGGAGGGGGAGAGGCTGCTTCAAAAAGCCTCCAACTGCCTCTGCGTCGCTCTGGATCCGGGAGGGAAGGCTTTGACCTCTGAGGAACTGGCGTCCTGGCTCGGCCGGGAGATGGATGCCGGGCATGGAGAGATTGCCTTTTTCTTGGGCGGCACCCTCGGTTTGTCTCCTTCCGTCCTGCGAAGGGCCGACCTCTCTTTATCGCTATCCCGCCTCACCTTTCCCCACCAGCTGGCCCGCATCATCCTGCTCGAGCAGCTCTACCGCGCCTTTCGCATCCTGCGCGGTGAGCCTTATCACTATTGATCCACTGCCCGGCGGGAAACCCTTAGCGGGACCTTTTTGCGCAGTGGTTCTGCTTACCTGGTATTCATAGGCCAGATTGTGCTCCGACGGGGCTTGAGCAGGCCCCAGTTGATCCTTTCTTTGATCTGGTTACCAGTTGCAGGTAAAGCGGTATGGCGCTCACGGACCAAACTCCCTTTGCCGTTACAATGTTCGACGGTATTAATCGAGCTTATAATAGCGCAAATAATCGAGATTGTTCACTGTATAGGATTCTGTGTCCATGATATGATGCGGTAGGTATTAAATTGTTTTCCCTCAGGTGAGGTATCACCGTTTCCTGTCTGCCTGGAGCCGGTGCCAGGTGAAGCTGTACGGGGGCCGTAAACCAGGCAGCATTTGCCCCCGCATTCGGCGCATAGCTTTTCGTCCCGGTACTCGGGGAGATCCGGGGATATCATTCGACATCAGCGTCCTTTCAAAAGCGGTGCCGCCTTCGTAAAAACGCTGCAGTCTCTTCATAAATAATATTGGGAGTTGCTACCCATGAGCGTTTCCCGTTGGAGGACGGTTAAAGAATGTTCTCTGTTTCGCCTTCCCTCCTTTCGAGAGATTAAAAAAATACATCGATAGTCCTAAGTATTCAGAACATACCTCCTATTCAGTATCAAAGGGGTATTTACTATAATTGACTTAAGTAAAGGAGGGATCTGCCATGAAGAGAACGGTATGGATTATACTCGCTGTAATTATTTCGCTGCTGCTCATCGCAAATCCTGTTTATGCTGGGCAGGGCCACGGGAAATACGGCGGGGCAGGCAAATCCGTAAACGGTGGGGGCTCAGCCGGCCGTGAGGCCGTAAAAGTGCTTAAGGAGAACAAGGGAAAGTTTCATCAGTTGAAGGTCCAAGTGCAGGGACGGGAAAAAGCGTCCGTAAAGCGTGAGTTCTCGGATACCAAAGCTCACTGGGCGAAGGACAGCATCGCTAAGGTGCAGAGCCTGGGTTGGATCAGCGGTTACCCGGACATGACCTTTAGGCCCGACACCCCGGTTACCGGCATCGAGATGGTGTCAATGATAGTATCTTTGGTCGAGGATTTGGGCACCGGGGCTGAAGGCAAGGAAGCGCCTGCTGTGGATGATCAAACCGGGGTTTCCGAAGGGGAGGAAGAAGTCTCCGGGGATGAAGAAAGGGCCTCCGAACCCAACCAGGAGGTTTCTGAGAATCAGGACGAGCTTTCCGAAGGTAACGGTGATCAGGGGGAGGAGATCGACATCCCGGATGTGCCCGGCTGGGCAAAGGATGCAATGAAGAAGGCCGCTGCCATGAAGATCGTCAATGTCAACAGGTTCCACAGTCAGGTGCAGGCGACCAGAGCCCAGGCCGCGGTCATGCTGGCCAAAGCCCTGGGGCTGCAACCCGTTGATACCTCGAACATCACTTTTAGCGATCAGGTGTTGATCTCCTCCGAAGATCTTGGTTACATTTTGGCCCTCGCCGAAGCCGGGATCATCAAAGGAACCCCGGATGGCAAATTCAACCCAAACAGCGCCATAACCCGGGCCGAAATCGCCGCCATGCTGGCGGCCGTGGCCGACAGGATCAGTGATGATAATGCCGGTAATACAACAGATCAGACTGCCCAGACCCCGGCGGATTCTGCGGGACAAACCCTCACCCAACCCACTGACCAAACAACAGCGGTAGATGGTGATACGACCGGCCAGGGGGAACAGACCGCCGCTGAGACCGCTTAAGCATGACCCTCATCCTGACGAAAAATCTCCCTCGATGAAACGGGGGAGATTTTTTTCCTTTTCTAATTGCCCCGCCTGAGGGCTTGCCTGAGGGAGCTCGTCGCTCCACCTCGTTGTGAGTGCGATTCCTTCTCTCCGGCCGCCGAGCCGGGCACCATTTTTCTCCCTTTGCGTAGGTTCCTAAGATAAGCCGAGATTTTTGCCGTCTTCAGGGATTTAGCAGGAGCGCGTTTCCACAGTATATTACGGATCTAAATTAAACACCGAAAGAGTTATGAGACAAGTAGTTGATCGTGCAGAAGAAATTATTTTATAATTAAAGTAATCTAGTTATCTATATAAGTTAAAGCAGAGTATTCTCGGACAATGTTCTTTGGTCTACAGGGTATAACCATTTAAATCTTCAGATTCCAGTTGGGGAGGGGTGTGAGTTGGGGGTTAAACCGGAAAGCCCATTACAAAGCAGGTGAGTGAAGGACCGGGCCCGGTCCGGCTTAAACTAATGTGTGTTTCCTGCAACGAATCAAGTATGAAGAATATTTAAAATGGAGGGGAAACGAAAATGGGCGCATCTTTGACCACCTACATGGGCGACCTGCTGGAGGAAGAGGTTTACGCCGAGGTAAAGAGGCAGCTGGACGAAGGGGTTCCTCCGGAAAAGATCTTTGAGGAACTGCAGAAGGGTATGGAGATCATAGGTGAGAGATATCAGGCGCAGGAATACTATCTTTCCGAGCTGATCATGGCCGCAGACATTTTTAAAAAGGCGGCAGAGCCCTTACAGGAGAAGCTCAAGGGGAGTACGGGGGAAACCGTGGGAACGATGGTGCTGGGAACGGTGGCCGGAGACATCCACGACATCGGTAAGAACATCGTCGGACTTGTTTTCAGCAGCAACGGCTTCAACGTGATCGATCTGGGAGTAGACGTTCCTGTCCAGAAGTTCGTTGAAGCGGTAAAGGAACACAAACCGCAGATCGTAGGGCTATCCTGCCTGCTGACCACCAGCTTTGACAGCCTTAAGGCCACCGTCGAAGCCCTGGAGCAGGCCGGCTTGAGGGACGGTGTAAAGGTGCTGATCGGTGGGGGTCCTGTTGATGAGTCTACCTGCAGATATGCGGGGGCAGATGCCTACTGTGTAGATGCGCCGGCAGGTGTGGATGTTGCCAAAAAGATGCTGGGGGTGGCGTAAATGGCGACTGCTAAGGAGCTGTACGAAGAGCGTTTGAACCGCATCAAGACGGCGGTGGCCTTGGGCAAACCCGACCGGGTGCCGGTGGTGCCGTTAGGACAGGCCTTCTGTGCCAGGCACATGAGGGTAAAACTGGCTGACTTCTGTATGAACCCCGAGCTATCTCACAGGACCATACTCGAGTCTTTCACCAGCCTGGGAGAAGTCGATGGTCTGCAATCTGCAACCTGCTACCCATTGTCGCTTCAAACACTCTGGCTATCTAAGGTGAAGCTGCCGGGTCGGGACCTGCCCGATGACGAGCTCTGGCAGATGGACGAACGGGAACTGATGACGGTAGAGGATTATGATGCAATTGTCGAAAAAGGATACAACCAGTTTATCAAGGAATATTATAGAGACCGGCTTGACAATCTGAATGAAAAACTGCAACCGTTTTTAGCATATCAAGGCCAAGCTGCTGAAAATTTAAGGAATCACGGAATTGTGCTCATCAGGGGAGGTAATATCACGATTCCGTATGAAAACTTCTGCGGCGGCAGGTCAATGCAGTCATTTTTAAAGGACCTGTACCGGGTTCCGGATAAGGTGCAGGCGGCGATGGATGTGGCTATAGCCGATATTATTGGAAATGTAAGAAAGATGTTGCGTGCCACCAAACCAATCGGTGTCTGGGTGGGGGGCTGGCGTTCGGCCAGTGAATTTTTGTCACCGCGGCTGTGGCAGAGGTTTGTTTTCCCGTATATCAAGCAGCTGGTAGAAGCGGTGGTTGAAGAGGGCGTGGTCGCCATCCTGCACTTCGACTCCAATTGGACCAGGGACCTGGAATACCTGCGGGAGTTACCGAAGGGCAAATGCGTTCTGGCGCTAGACGGCGCCACCGACATCTTCAAAGCGAAGGAAGTGCTGGGGGACCACATGTGCATCATGGGTGACGTGCCGGCGGCCATGCTTTCGCTGGGCACCCCCGAGGAGGTCCACAACTACTGCAGGAAGTTGATCGAGAATATCGGGCCGTTCGGGTTTATCCTCGCCCAGGGCTGCGACATCCCGCCGAACGCCAAGCCGGAGAACGTCAAGGCGATGATCGATTCGGTGAAAGGTTAAAGCCTCGGTCCTGCAGGGAACATCCGGCTAAATCGAGAATCCTTGTAACGGAAAGAAAGGGTTCGGGCGCCCGCCCTCTTCTCCTCTGTGGCGGGTGCCCGCCTCCACAGGAGTGTAAGGTTTCGATGAAGAATCGTACTTCTTTCTTGCCCGCCTACTACCGGGTGGCGGAGGACCTTAAAAAAAAGATCGACCGGGGCGAACTGAAGCCCGGGGATATGATCCCCTCTACCGCCCAGCTCGCCAGGCAGTACGGGGTCAGCCACATGACCGTGCGCCACGGCCTGGAGTTACTGGTCAAAGACGGCTACATCGAGTCCGTTCAGGGGAAGGGGAGTTTCGTAACTGCCCCCCGGATGGATACGCTGGTTCTGAATCTCTCTGAAGAGAGCATCTTCGGCAAGAAGAGCGGTTATTGCGTGCAGCTGAATGAACTGGAAATAGTACCTGCTGATGCAAAGATTGCCGGAAAGCTGGGCGTCAAGAGGGGGAATAAGGTTCTGAAGATCAGGCGCATCCTCTCCGACGCAGAGGGGCCGGTTGCCGTTGACTCCCGCTTTCTCCCCTATGTGAAAGGAACTCCCCTGCTGGAAAAGGAGATCGCCTACGCTGCCTTCCCGGACCTGGTAGCCCGGCATACAGAGCTGATTTCTGTTAAAAACGTGATGGAGATATCCCCGTGCATTCTGTCGAAGGAGGAAGCAGAACTGTTGGATGCCAGGGAAGGGCTTCCCTCTCTGTGCATCGAACAGATCATCTATGCCGCCAAAAACCGGCCGATCGGATGGTCGAAGATGATCTGCCGTGGCGACCGTTTTAGGCTGAAGGCTGTTTCACGTCCATGACGGGGGAAGTGATCGGGAGATGCAGGCTGTGCGCAAGCTGATAGTTTCTGCTGTTGCGGGGATTCAGGAGGATAAGGCCATTTCCCTGGTCCGCAACGGCCTCGCCAGGGGCATCGATCCCTTCACGCTGCTGGAGGAGGTCAGGACCGGGGTGGAGATCGTTCTGGAAAGGTATAACCGGGGGGAGTACTTCCTGGCCGATGTGGTAATGGCCGCCGACATTTACAAACACGCCCAGCAGGTTGTGCTGGGGCCTGCCGATGGAACCGGAGACAGCGGCCGGCCTCCTCAGGTTGTATTCGGTACCGTGGAAAGGGATATCCATGATATAGGGAAAAACATTACGATCGTGACGATGCGCCATTACGGGCTGGAGGTGCTGGACGTCGGGGTCAACGTATCGCCGGCGGCGTTTCTGGAGAAGCTCCGTCAAACGGGCGCTCCCATTCTCTGTCTGTCAGGGCTGATCTCCGATGCCTACGATTCCATGAAAAAGACGGTCGGCCTGGTCAAGAAGAGGTTTGGGGAGCGGCGACCGACGATCATCATCGGCGGCCTGGTGAATGAGGTCGTCTGCAGCTACACCGGTGCGGACTACTGGGTGAAAAACTGCACGGAGGGCGCGGAACTCTGCATCAGATTGCTTAAGGAAGGCGACGGCAGGTGCGCTTCTGAAAGCAGAGCGGCTAAATGAGGTGGTATGAGATGAGCACGATAGTCATAGCATGCCAGACGCTGAGCGATGAAGTAAACATGGCGATTGCCGAAACCGGGGTTAAGCACCCGGTGATCTGGGTGGAATCGGGGCTCCACAACCACCCGGAAACCCTGCGTATGAGACTACAGGAAACGGTGAGCAGGATCAGCAATGTGGAGAACATCATCCTCTGTTACGGATACTGCGGGAACTCGCTGCTGGGCCTGCACTCTACCGGAGCGCGGCTGATCGTTCCCAGGGTTGACGACTGCATCTCCCTCCTGTTGGGGTCCTACGAAAAGAGGGAAGCCCTCTCACGGGAAATGGTCAGCTACTTCTTGACCAGGGGCTGGATCGTCAACGAAAACAATATTATCAGGGAGTATGAGCGCTGCGTGGAGCGCTACGGCAAAGAGCGGGCGCAGCGTGTCTTAAAGATGATGCTGGAGCACTACCGGCGGCTGGTTCTGATCGATACGGGAGCATACCCGCTTGACGACGCCTGCCTGGCCAAATCCTACGAAATCGCCGAAATGATGGGGCTGAAGCACCAGGTCGTGAAGGGCTCCATCGGTATGCTGAAACAGCTGCTGGCAGGCCCCTGGGATGAAAACTTTATCGTCCTGGAGCCCGGAGAAGAGCTTTCTATGGATTACTTCCGCATCGACATGAAGGATTCCCTCTCTAATCTTTCACTGTTCGGTTTTGGAAAGGGATGAAACTGATGAGGGTAATTTTGGTGAGCGGTTTCCTGGGCTCCGGAAAGACCACGTTGATCAGGCAGCTGGCCGGTTATCTGGTTGTAGACCGGGAGCAGAAGGTGGTCATTATCGAGAATGAGGTCGGGGAAGTGGGGATCGACGACCGGTTTCTCTCCGGGGAGGGGTTCCAGGTGAAGGAGATCTACGGGGGCTGCATCTGCTGCCAGCTGACCGGAGAACTGACCCTGGCAGTCAACCAGATCGCCGAAAGGTTTAGCCCCGACTGGGTGATCATCGAAGCCACCGGTGTTGCCAGACCGAGCACAATACTGAACACTCTCGAGAAGTACGGAAAAGGGATTGACGGTATCTTCACCCTGGCAGTTGCCGATACCGGCCGCTGGGAGGAGCTGATGGAGATCATGCCGGAACTGATCTCTGCCCAGGTAGCGGAGGCAAAGCTGGTCATCGCCAGCAAGATCGACGAGGCCGGTGAGGGTGAGCTGCAGCGGCTTATGGAGAAGGTCAAGGAGATCAACCCCCGGGCCGGGGTGCTGGCCGCTTCCCTCATTGAAGGGCTTGAGGAACCGGACCTGAGGAGGTTGCTGCAGGATGCATCTGCATGAGGCGGCGGTTTCCAGAGCGCTGGAGCTGAGGCCTCCCCGGCCGCTGAAGGCCTGTGAGGTGGAGGGGATGGTCTCCCAGCTGCTGCTGGGGCTGGCGGAGAGGCTGAGCGTAAAAGGGGTGGTGCCCGGCCACGTCAAGGCCTTTGTTGCCGAAGGGGATCGGTATGCCGCCTTCAGCTGCACGAAGCCCGGTAAGGTGGTTACCCGGGCTTCGAAGGAGTGGAGCGGCTCCGTTTTTTTAAAACCCTCTCTCAGACTGAACGTCGTGGTGTTCGGCCCTGCGAAGGGAGAGGTGGAAGAGTTGGTCGAGAGGTGCCTGAGCGAACTGCCGCATCTCCAGGGAGAGCGGGGACTTTAGCCTCTCAAGTTGTTCTTAATGCCCTCCAGACTTATAACTGCTACGCAAGCTGTTCATTCTATGGATTTTTTGTGTTTCGGCACGCGAGGTTCTTCTCAAAGGTTCGCTTGGGGCTCTTTTAGACAATTTACGGAGAGATTCCGGTAAGCGACTTTGTCCGGCCGGACGGGCCGGCCGTCCCTGCAGCGGGTCTCATCCCGCCCCTCAAAAACCCCTGGCGTTGCTTCGCCAGAGGTTTTTGTTTTCGGTGGGGTGACTTTTTTCCGCATGCGGTGCCTTGACAGGTAGTTGCCTTGGGTTTTCGAGGGCTGGAGCGCTGGATAATTGGAGAGCACTGCCGCTACGCAGGCGGTAGTGTGCTCGTGCCCGATTTAACAGAATTTGGGCAAATTACTGGTTATATTCAGACGAAGGAAAAACACCCTATCATGTCGAATTATAGCATCTGTCTGTTCGACTGTTTGTCAGGAACTGAGGGGGGGTGTCTTGTGCTCAAAGTTCGCACCGGGATCAGTGGTTTTGATGAGCTGTTCTACGGGGGTATCCTGGCAGGAAGCATGGTGCTTGTGGAGGGGATTCCCGGGGCGGGGAAAACGACGCTGGGCATTGAGTTTGTCTACAGGGGGGCCAAAGATTTCGGGGAAAACGGCGTGATTCTGACTTTTGAGCAGTTCCCGGAGTCGATCTACCGGGACGCCTGCAGCCTGGGATGGGACCTGCAGCAGTTGGAGAAGGAGAACAGGCTCCGCGTGGTCTGCACTTCACCTGAGGTGGTCTTGGAGCCGGAATCAAGATTTCTCGAACAAATCGCCGGGGAAGTGAGGGCGAAACGGCTGGTTGTCGACAGCGTCTCCCATTTTCGCCAGGCGATCTCCAATCCTCTCAAGCTCAGGCAGGCGGTATATGCCTTCGGCAACGGGCTGCGGCGCCTGGGGCTGACCTCCTTCCTGTTGAAGGAGCAGGAGAGCGATGATGAGAAACTGCATTCCTTTGAAGAATTTCTGGTCGACGTTGTGGTGCGGCTGCACTACGGGGAAAGGGACGGCTTGCAGCGCCGGCGCGCCCTGGAGATCGTCAAAAGCCGCGGCCAGCCTCACTTTTCCGGCAGGCACAGCTTCCAGATTAAAGAGGGGGGCATCCACGTCTATTCTCTGCGCCCGCTCCTTAAGGAGCCGCAGCGAACCCCGGCCCCAGAGCGCCGGGTGAAGACGGGGATCCGCGGCCTTGACGAACTTCTGCGCGGGGGCTTTCCCGAAGGAGCTGGTGTCGTTGTGGCGGGTGAGGCGGGCACCGGGAAGTCGGTGCTGGGGACGGAGTACCTGGTCAAAGGCGCCCTCTGCGGGGAGAAGGGATGCTATGTTTCCCTGGAGGAGCCACCGGAAAGGATCATCGCCCGGTCCGCATCTTTTTCCTGGAACCTGTCTGCTCTTATAGATCAGAATCTGGTGCAAATCTTTTATACGCCCTTTGTGGATGTCAACATCGATCAGTTCATTGCGGAAATAAGGGGGTTGATCGGGCGGCACCGGATCAGGCGCCTGGTGCTGGATTCCCTTCCAGCGCTGATCAGCGGGGTGCAGGACGCTGCGGCCTTACGGGAGAAGCTCTTTTTCCTTCTTGCCTATCTCAAGAGTCTCGATTGTACTTCCCTCTTCCTTTACCCGACCGTGGTGGGGCAGGAGGACCGGCAGTTCGGTATCGTCCAGTCTCTCGTTCAGGGGAGCATTATATTGAAGTCGATCCTTTTCCACAACAGGCGCATGCGCCTGTTGGAACTCTATAAAATGCGGGGTACCGCTCACGCTACCGGAAACCATCTGATGGAGATAACAGAGGATGGTGTTCAGGTATTCCCGCGTCCGGGAGGGTGGCAATGAACGACAAGGCGTATTTCGGGATTGAGGGGCTTGATAACCTTATCACGCAGGGGATGGAATACGGCACCCAGATCATGGTGCACGGTGACACCGGCATCGGCAAGACGTTTCTGGCCGGGGAATTCATCAAGGAGGGGCTGCTCTGCGGTGATACCTGCATCTACGTGGCCTGCGACGAGCCGCCGGAGGTGATGCGCAGGCACCTGAGGGGCTTCAAAGTGGGAACGAAAGCCTACGAAGAGGCGCAGCGCCTGATCTTCGTCGACGCCTATGAGGAGGAAGGGAGCACAGAAAAGTATGCGATTGCCGGACAGAGCAGTCTGGATAAGTTTTTTGCCCTGGAGAAGGAGCTCCTGGATCGTTTTCCCGGCAGGAGGAAGCGCCTGGTGGTGGACAGCCTGAGCACCCTCTTTACGCCGTTTGAGCCGGCCGAGATCCTGGAGTTTCACCGGACGCGCTTGAAGTACCTGCGCAAAAGGGGCATTCTGGCTCTCGATGTGTTCGTGGACGGGGTGCTGGAGGAGAGGGTGATGACCGTCACCAGCCACCTTTACAACGTCATCGTGCGCATGAAGTTCGGCGTCTCCGAAGGGAGGCCGGTGCGCCTTTTGCAGGTGGGGAAGGTGAGAAGCGGAAAGTTCAGCGCCGTTCCCCACATCTTCGGCATCAGCCCGGTTTTTGGTATTATCTTTGCACCGGATCTGGGGGTGTAGGGCCGTGCAGAATGGCTTGAATATTTACCAAAAAATCATCAACAGCCTTTATTTAACACTGAGCAGGACCGCTGCTGCAATGCCGTTCGGCAGCAGGTACTGGCTGGAAGAGATTACGCGAGGGATCGGGGAGAGCCTGCTCGAAAGCTACGGGGAGCAGTTTTTGCCCGGGGAGCGGGATCCTCTGGGGATATGCAATTCTTACCTCAGTTTCCTCGGCGAGAGAAATTTTCTGGAGCGAGAGAGCTTCTCCCTGGAAGAGGATGAGGGGGAAATCCTGGTGACGATGAAGCGGGAGCGGTGCACCTATCGGGAATTCTGCCTGGGAGCCGAAGAAGAGGGGCTGCTGTTTTACTGCCCGCGGCTGGGAGCCCTCCAGGCCGCTTTAAGGCACTGCCTGGGCCGGGAATACTCCACCTCGGTGGACGTCGACAGCGAAACGGGGGTCTGCCGCGGCCGGATCTTTCCCCGCAGGCGGCGACTGAAAACGGAAGCCGTCAGGCGGGATGGGGATATCATCTCTATTGAGGGGGAGCGGGCGGTTCTGTTCCACAAGGATGTCTATACCTCCCTGCTCGGCGCCATCAAGGAATACGCTCCGTTTATTCTGAAAAAGGTCCTTTTCGATGCCGGCTACAGGTCCTACCTGGCGGTTGCCAGGCATATTGAAGATTCTTGTGAGGCGCCGGAGGAGGCCTTAAGGGTGTGTTTCGAGGAGCTGAGCAGCTACGGGCTGGGAAGAGTAGAACTTGTCTCTCTGAATGCCGCCGCCGGGCAGGCGGTCATCCGCTGTTATCGCTCTTTTGAGGCGGCCGTGCTGGAAGATCTTGAGCTGTACAGAACGCCGCGACCGACCTGCGACCTCCTCCGGGGAAAGCTGTCCGCCTGCCTGACCCTCATCCTCGGCAGGGCGATCACCTGTGAGGAGATGAAGTGTGCCTCGGTAGAGGGGGACTGCTGCGAGTTTCACGCCTACCCTGAGGAAGAAACGGTGGAAGGAATGAAATGAAGGAAGTGAAAAAGGAGGAACTGATGCACAAAGAGGAGAAATACTTGCCCGGCGGGCAGGATGTTGACGGCATTCACGAGATCGTGCGGGGGAGTATTGTCCGCATCGAGGTGCTGACCTTTTTTCAGGCCAACCCTCATACCGTTGACACCGCTTCGGGAATTGCCCGACGCCTGCACCGTCCACTGAAGGAGGTCCTCGAAGCAATGGAGATGCTGGCCAGAATAGGGATCTTGGAAAGGGCGGAGAATGGGCGTTTTTCCCTTTTTCGCCTCCGGCACGGGGATCTCATCGCTTCGTTTTTCACTGAACAAAGGAGTGGCCAGGATTGAATATCAGCACAGAACCGTCCATGCAGCAGATTTTGGAAGTTATTCCTCTGGGAATTGGGGTATTTAACAGGAAGAGGCAGGTCGTCGCTCTCAACACCCTGTTGGCGAAGGTTATCGGAATCTCCGGGGAAGATGTTGCAGGCCGGGACATTCTGGAACTGTTCCAGGATGGAGGGGTTCCGCAGGACCATCCGATAGTGCTGGCCTTGAAAGAGGGGGGTAACTACACCGGACCGGTGACACCCATTACCAGCCGGTTCCCTTCTTATTTCAGCACCCATTTCGTGAAGGACGAGGATGGAGGGATAGCCGGAGGGCTGGTAATCCTTTGGGATGCCAGGAGGCAGCAGGAGCTGGAGAATGCCGTTCTTCGAGCGGAGCGCCTGGCCATCATGGGGCAGCTCGCCGCCGCGGCCATGCACGAGATCCGCAATCCCTTGAGCTCGGTGCAGGGCATCCTGCAGCTTCTCAGAAGGGAAGTGAGGGGGGCGAGGTTTCAGAATTACCTGGAGATCATGCTCAACGCCCTCGACCGCGTCAATTCCCTGCTCACCGACTATCTCCGTCTGGCCAAGCCGGGAATTCCCCGCCGTGAGCCCTGCGACCTGAAGGAGCTGATGGCCGAGGTAGCGGCGCTGGTAGAGAACGAGATCAGCGGCAAGGGGATCCGGTTCATCTCTTCCCCGGCGGCGGATCTCCCACCGGTGGCCCTCGACCGGGAGCAGTTTCATCAGGTATTGTTCAACGTCCTGAAAAACGCCTTGGAAGCAACACCAGCCGGCGGGGAGATCAGAATGGAGGCTTCGGTTGACGCCGGGCAGGGCGCGGCCAGAATCACCGTCAGAGATACGGGGCCGGGGATCGCCGAAGAGGTCCTCCAGCAGGTTTTTGACCCCTTCTTTACCACAAAGGAGAAGGGGACCGGCCTCGGTCTTTACGTATGCCGGTCGATCGTGGAGAACCACGGAGGGGAGATCCGGATCGGCAACAACCCAGACCGCGGGTGTGCTGTGGAGATTATTCTGCCGTGTAAATAGCGGCCAAGGATAACTGTCCGGCCTGTTGATTCGTTGTCGGGGAAGCACCGATACGAAAAATCGGGAGTTGCATAAAAGCGCCGGTGTACCGGATAATAGAAAGGGAGAAACAGACAAGAGGAGTCGTCGAATAATGCTGCTGGAACATCTGAAGAACCGAATTTATCTCGACCTGAAGGAAGCGGCGGAGAGGGCGCAGGAAGTGGGGGAACTGCAGTTTGACCATCTTCCCCCTTACACTTTGGAGAGGCCGCGGGACAGCGCCCATGGTGACCTGGCCACCAATATCGCCATGGTTCTGGCCCGCCCGGCGAGAGCGGCGCCCCGGAAGATCGCCGAAGTGCTGCTGAAATACTTCCCTGCCGGGAGGAACAGGGTGGCCCGCTTGGAGGTGGCGGGTCCGGGGTTCATCAACTTCTTCCTGGATCCGGCCTGGGTTTACGACGTAATCCCGGAAGTTGAGGAGATGGATGAAAGGTACGGTTGCTCTAACGTCGGGGGCGGGGAGAAGGTGCAGGTGGAGTTCGTGAGCGCCAACCCCACGGGGCAGTTGCACATGGGGAACGCCCGGGGGGCGGCCCTGGGGGACACCCTGGCCGCTGTGCTTGAGGCTGCCGGTTATGATGTGACCCGGGAGTTTTACATCAACGACGCCGGGAACCAGATCGAGATCTTCGGCCGCTCTCTGGAAGCCCGGTATCTGCAGCTGCTGGGAAAGGATGTTCCCTTCCCTGAAGACGGCTACCCCGGGGAGGACCTCGTCGAGTGCATGAAGCGGCTCATTTCTCAGGAAGGGGACAGGTACGCCGGGATGGCCCCGGAACTGCGGCGGGAGATCCTGATCAAGTACGCGCTAAAAGAGAAGCTGTCGGAGATGGAGAGGGATCTGGCCGACTTCGGGGTGCGTTATGATGTCTGGTTTTCGGAGCAGACTCTGCATGATTCCGGGGCGATCGAAGAGGTTTTGAAGGAGCTGCAGGAGAAAGGCTACATTTATGAGAAGGATGAGGCGATCTGGTTCCGGTCGACCCTTTTCGGTGATGAGAAGGATGAGGTGCTGGTGCGGAGCAACGGCGTCCCCACCTACTTTGCAGCCGATATCGCTTACCATCAGAACAAGTTTCGAAGAGGCTTCGACCGGGTGATCAACATCTGGGGGGCGGACCACCACGGCCATGTGGCCCGCCTCAAGGGAGCGATGCAGGCTTTGGGAATCGACCCCGACCGGCTGCAGGTGATCATCATGCAGCTGGTCCGGTTGTTCCGTGGGGGAGAGCCCGTGAGGATGTCCAAGAGGTCCGGAGAGTATGTGACCTTAAGGGAGCTCATGGAAGAAGTGGGGAAGGACGCAGCGCGCTTCTTCTTCGTGGACCGCAGTGCCGACAGCCACCTGGATTTCGACCTCGACCTCGCCAAAGAGCAGTCGAGTGAAAATCCGGTCTATTACGTGCAGTACGCCCATGCCCGGATCTGCAGCATCTTGCGCCAGGCGGGGGAGGTCCCCAGGGCGCGGGAGATCGACTGCAGTGTTTTGCGGGAAGAGGAGGAGCGCGCCCTGATTGAAAAGATCGCCGAGCTGCCGGGGGAGATCATCCATGCTGCCACCCGACTGGAGCCGCACCGCCTGACCCGTTACGCCTACGATCTGGCGAACCTCTTTCACGGTTTTTATACGACCTGCCACGTTCTCAATGCCGGGCCGGGGCTCCGGGAGGCGCGGCTGGCCCTCGTCAATGCCTGTCGCATAACGCTCAGGAACACCCTGAAGATAATAGGAGTATCTGCTCCGGAAAGGATGTGATCCATGATGATCGTGCGCTGGTTGGGACATGCCTGTTTCTACTGCGAGGGGGAGGGGGTGCGTTTCCTGACCGATCCCTTCGATCCTCGGGTGGGCTATCCTCTCCCTGATGTGGAAGCGGATGTGGTGACCGTCAGCCATGACCACTACGACCACAACGCGGTGAGCGTTCTCAAAGGGCACCCGGAGGTTTTAAAAAGCCCCGGCGTCCACCGGGTTTGCGGCCTGGAAGTGGAGGGCTTTTCCGTTTTTCACGATGAAGCCGGGGGTGCCCTGCGGGGGAAGAATATCATCTTTGCGTGGAAGATGGACGGTTTGCGCCTCTGCCATCTGGGTGACCTGGGGCACCTGCTGGAGGAGGATACCGTGCAGAGGATCGGGAAGGTAGACGTTCTCATGGTGCCTGTAGGAGGTGTCTATACCATCGACGCCGCCGGTGCCTTAAAGGTGGTTGAGCAGTTAAAGCCTCGCCTGATCCTTCCGATGCATTACCGCACCCCCCATCTTACTTTTGATCTCGGCCCCCTGGAGGACTTCACCCGCCACTTTGAAAGGGTGCGTCGGGAGAAAGCCTGGCAGGGGACGGCGGAGAGCCTCCCTTCGGAACAGGAAGTGGTGGTGCTGGATTACATTCAGTAAAAGCCCCATCCCCTTGACAAGGGCATGAAGCGGAGATTAGAATTTCCTTTGTATGTGAGTTAACGAGAACTGACGAGGCAGCGGAAAATGAGAAGATGGAACCAGAAATACCGGTAAAAAAGAGGGGAGAGGCTTTGACGAAGTTCGTATTTGTTACAGGTGGAGTTGTATCCTCTCTGGGAAAGGGGATTACAGCCGCGTCACTGGGCCGCCTGCTGAAGAGCCGCGGCTTTTCGGTGGCCATTCAGAAGTTCGACCCCTATATCAACATCGACCCGGGGACGATGAGCCCCTACCAGCACGGGGAGGTTTTCGTTACCGACGACGGAGCGGAAACCGATCTGGATCTCGGCCACTACGAGCGCTTTCTCGACCAGAGCCTGTCTCGGGAGAGCAACGTCACCGCCGGCCGCATCTACGATTCGGTGATCCGCAAGGAGCGCCGCGGGGACTACCTGGGAGGGACCGTCCAGGTCATCCCGCACATTACCAATGAGATCAAGGAATTCATCAGGAGAATTGCCGAAAGCGAGGGCCCCGATGTGGTGATAACGGAGATCGGGGGGACGGTAGGGGACATCGAATCCCTGCCCTTTCTGGAGGCAATCCGGCAGCTGAAAACCGACGTCGGGCGTGAGCATGTGCTCTACATTCACGTCACCCTGGTGCCCTTCTTAAAAGCTGCACAGGAACTGAAGACCAAGCCCACCCAACACAGCGTGAAGGAACTGCGCTCTATCGGCATTCAGCCGGACATTATCGTCTGCCGCTGCGAAACCCCCCTGTCCCGCGAGCTTAAGGATAAGATCGCCCTTTTCTGCGATATCGAAAAGAAAGCCGTCATCGAGGCCGTGGATGCGGCCTCGATTTACGAGGTCCCGCTGCTTTTGGAGAAGGAGGGCCTGGCGGAGATCGTCTGCGAGCGCCTCGGGCTCCCCCAGAGAACACCCGACCTGGAGGAATGGAGGGGGCTCGTCGACATCTATTATAACCCCCGGCGGAGCGTCCGGGTGGCGGTTGTGGGGAAGTACATCGAGCTCAAGGATGCTTATCTCAGCATTGCAGAAGCCCTCTGCCACGGCGGTCTCGCCCATCAGACCAGGGTGGAGATTTCCTGGGTGGACGCCGAAGAGCTGGAGGCGGGGGACGCCGATCGCATCTTCGATGGGGTGCGCGGAATCTTAGTGCCGGGAGGCTTCGGCAGCAGGGGGATCGCCGGCAAGATCAAGGCCATCTCCTATGCCAGGAAGAAGGAGCTTCCCTTCCTGGGGATCTGCCTGGGGATGCAGTGCGCCGTGATCGAGTTTGCCCGTTCCACCTGCGGCCTTAAAGGGGCGAACAGCACGGAGTTCGACCCCCAGACCCCTCATCCCGTCATCGATCTGCTTCCCGACCAGAAGGGAGCGAAGGACCTGGGGGGGACGATGCGCCTGGGGAGCTACCCCTGCAAGCTGTCATCCGGAAGCAGGGCGGCGGCGGCCTACGGCTGTGAGATCGTACAGGAACGCCACCGCCACCGTTATGAGTTCAGCAATGCCTACAGGGATGTTATCAGTGCGGGGGGGATGGAGATCACCGGAACCTCGCCTGATGGGAGCCTGGTGGAGATCGTGGAGATTCCCGATCATCCCTGGTTTGTGGCCTGCCAGTTCCACCCTGAGTTCAAGTCCCGTCCTAACAGGCCGCATCCCCTCTTCCGGGACTTTGTCGGGGCGACCCTTGGTTAAGGGGGTGTCGTTTTGTATCAGGTGCACCTGATCGGAGAAAAAGAGAAGGACTTGTTCAACAGCTTTATCAGCACCGCTCCCAAACCGCACTTCCTCCAGACCTACGAGTGGGGGGAGTTGAAAAGGGGGACCGGCTGGGTACCGCTGCGCTTTCTGGTCACCAGGCAGGGCACTCCCATTGCCGCCATTTCCCTCTTGAAGAGGACGATTCCCTATTTTAAGAAGTCCATCCTCTATGCCCCGCGCGGGCCGGTTCTGGGCAGGGAGTGTGATGAGGAGGGTGAGGCGTTCTTCTGGCAGGAGTTGAGAAGGCTGGGGAGGAGCCACGGGGCGATCTTCATCAAGGTCGACCCGGACATTCCCGTTGAGGACAGGGAGGCCGGGGAGCGCCTGAAAAAACACGGATTGCGCCCGGTGGAGGAGAAGGCGGGATTCGGCGGGGTGCAGCCCCGCTACGTTTTCCGGCTGGACCTGACCCCTTCTGAGGATGAACTGCTGGCGGGGATGGCGGGCAAGACTAGATACAATCTGCGCCTGGCCGTCCGCAAAGGGGTTGTGGTGCGGACGGCCGAGAAGAAAGAAGATCTGGCGGTATTTTACGAGATATTGCAGGAAACGGCAGAGCGGGACGGCTTTCTGATCCGCAACTTCGGCTACTTCGAGCGAATGTGGGACCTCTTCGTGGAGCAGGGGATGGCGCGGCTTTTTCTGGCCGAATACAGGGGAGAGGTGATAGCCGGAACAATCGCCTTTCACTGCGGGGATAAGGTCTGGTATCTCTATGGTGCCTCCAGCAACCGGCATCGCAATGTGATGCCCAACAACCTCCTGCAGTGGACGATGATCCGCTGGGCGAAGTCCTTGGGCTGCCGGATCTACGACTTCCGGGGGGTGCCTCCGACGGACGACCCCGGCAACCCCTTGTCCGGCCTTTATCGCTTCAAAAAGGGCTTCGGGGGGCGCTTCACCGAATTTATCGGGGAGTACGACCTCGTTCTCTCCCCCTTCTGGTACTTTCTCTGGAGGCGGGTGCTCCCCCTGTATTTGAGGTTCACCCACCGCCGCAAGGGCGGGGAGCAGGAGATGGAATAGCTTTTTGTAGCGCCGATCGGAAACGCCGGAGCCGTCCGGTGCGGGAACACGGCACTGAAAGAGATGTGCCGATGTGGTGAAACGTCTGGAGCTGTGAGAGCAGATGACAGAAGACAGAATGCTGCATTCCCGCTGGATAGAGGTTGATCTCGATGCAGTTGCCCGCAACGTCTCCCAGGTGAGGGAATTCTTGGGGGAAGGGGTACGTCTGCTGGCGGTTGTTAAGTCCGATGCCTATGGGCACGGTATCGTCCCGGTGGCCCGCACAGCCCTGGCGAAGGGGGCCTCGATGCTGGGGGTGACCCATCCCGAAGAAGGGATGTCTTTGAGGGAGGCCGGGATCACCGCGCCTATCCTTGTTTTCCGCCCCCTCTTACCCGGCGAGGAAGAGGCGGTGCTCAGGTACGGGCTGACTCCCTCGGTCAGCAGCCTGGAGCAGGCGGTGCGGCTGGCCGATGCCGGGCGCCGATACGGGAAGAGGGTTCCCGTTCACCTGAAGGTGGAGACGGGGATGGGAAGGACCGGTTTGAAGCCGGCTGCCCTCAAGGAGGCGGCGGCTGAGCTCTTCTCCCTGGCAGAGCTGGAATGGGAGGGGATCTACACCCACTTTGCCTCCGCCGCCGGGGACCCCTCCTTCACCAGGCATCAGTTTCGGGTCTTTCAAGAGGTGGTGCGCCACCTGGCGGAGCGGGGGGTGGTCTTCTCCCTGCGGCATGTCTGCAACAGCGCTGCAGCCCTCCTTTACCCGGAAATGCGCCTGGAGATGGTGCGGGTGGGCACCCTTTTGTACGGGCAGCTCCCCGCTGGGGTGCCGCAGAACTCTCTGGAGCTGGCAGGTACCTGGTCCTTTTGGGCGCGGGTGTTGCACCTGCAGAGGGTGCAAAAGGGGGACACGGTCGGCTACGGGAGAACCCATAAGGTGCGCCGGGATACTCTCCTGGCGGTGATACCCGTGGGCTACAGCGACGGCTTCGGCATCGACGTCAGCCCGCGCCCTGTCGGTATGGGGGACCTCATCAAAGTGATG